>OHPO01000360.1_pt1 | contig 24317 bp, 17 predicted proteins | sample 1577741 | NCBI WGS metagenome assembly OHPO01 (sample SAMEA3879574, study PRJEB24766) | human gut metagenome | biome: human-associated habitat; feature: feces | place: USA | collected 1985/1987
TGCCGTATCTGTCCTGTGCCTTTACCTTTACCTTTGCGGGTCTGTCAACATATCCCCACATACCCGGCACTGAAAGACAGCCCTCAAGCTCGTGCTGTTTGCCTTTCATAGATGTGATAACAGGGTTTATAAGCTCGATTTTTCCGTGTTCGTCACCTACGTCTATGACCACAACTCTCCTCAGTACGCTTATCTGAGGTGCGGCAAGACCTACGCCGTTTGCCTCCTGCATTGTTTCGTACATATCGTCAAGCATCGTCCACAGCTTATCGTCAAATACGGTAACGTCCTTACATCTTTTTCTCAGCGATTCGTCGCCGTCCTTAGCTATTATTCTCTTTGCCATTTCAAAAATCCTTTCTTTTGTTTATATAATCTCGCCGTTCATATCGGCGAAGAAGCTGACTTTATCAAGTGCCGGTGATTTATATGCATCAAGCAGTGTAGCCTTCATAACCAATCTGAATTCTTTATTATTCTTACATTTTATAATGATACGATAGCGGTACTTGCCGTTTACCTTTGCCACCGAGCAGGCGGACGGTCCAAGCACTCTTATAGGGATACCGTGACCCTCAAGATTTTTCATAAACAGCTTTACGAAACTGTCAGAGCCTTTTTTGCAGGCCGCTTCATCAACCGATGAAAGCCCTATTTCGCATATATCGCAGTACGGCGGAAACAGCAGTGCTTTTCTTATCTCGCATTCCTGTCTGAAAAACTCATCGTAATTCTGGTCAGCCGCAAGATTAAGAACATAATGCTCGGGAGAAAAGGTCTGCAGATACGCTCTGCCTTTTTTCGAGCCTCTGCCGCATCTTCCGACCACCTGTGTTATAAGCGAAAACGTCTTTTCATAACCGAGATAATCGCCTGCGTACAGCGATTTATCTATCAGCAGTACGCCGACAAGCGTCACGTTCTCAAAATCAAGCCCTTTGGCTATCATCTGAGTGCCGACCATAATATCATACTCGCCGTTTTTGAATTTATCGAAATTCTTTTCGTAAGAAAACTTGCTCATCGTGGTATCTGCGTCCATACGCAATACTCTGGCAGACGGAAACAACGTCGATATTTCATCTTCTATACGCTGTGTTCCTGTACCTGTGCTGTATATGAACTTCGAGCCGCACGATTTGCATTTTCCTGTGAATACCTCGGTATAGCCGCAATAGTGACATATCATGCAATTGTTTGTCTTATGATATGTAAGAGGAATATTGCAGTTGGGGCATTTATACACCTCGCCGCACTTTATGCAGTTCATATAGGTGTTGTAGCCTCTGCGGTTGAGCAGAAGTATCGTCTGCTCTCCTCTTTGCAGATTATTCTTTATCTCATCGGCAAGCGCCCTGCTGAAATTGGAACGGTTACCGGTTTCGACCTCGACCTTCATATCGACAAGATACACATCGGGGAGTACCGGCTGGCTGTAACGCTTTTTCATCTCAAACAGCTTATATCTGCCGATTGACGCAAAGTATGCGCTTTCAAGGCTTGGAGTTGCAGATGCTAAAAGAAGCGTGGCATTGTGGTAAAAGCATCTCTGCTTTGCTATGCTCCTTGCCTGATAGCGTGGAGATTTTTCGGATTTATAGGTATGCTCGCCCTCTTCGTCAATAACGATTATACCGATGTTGTCAAGCGGTGCGAATACGGCACTTCTTGTACCTATGACTATCCTTGCCTCGCCTTTTTCGATACGCTTGTACTCATCTGTCCTCTGACCGAGCGAAAGATTGCTGTGTATTACCGCAACGTTGCTTCCGAAAAGATCGGTAAAATTTCTCACCATCTGGGGAGTGAGCGATATTTCGGGAACAAGCATAAGGGCTGTTTTCCCCTGTTTTAATGCCTTGTCGATAAGCTTTAAGAAAACGGTGGTCTTGCCGCTTCCGGTAACGCCTTTAAGTAAGGCACACTGCGGCTTGCCGCTGTCCATAAGTTCGGACATTCCGCTGTATACGGCGGTCTGTTCATCTGACAGCACTATATCGTCAATGCTCCTTACCGCCTTTGCTCCTGCGGTGAGCGAGCGTGAAACTTCATTGTCAAAGCATTCTACAATGCCGTTTTTCTCCATATTGTTTATAACGGCGGCTGTTACAACGCAATTATAACATACTTCCTTTACCGATGCGGAATCGGCATCCGTCAGAAAATCGGCTACCTTTTTCTGTTTTGCGGTAAGGGGCTTTCCGCCTTTGTCGGCATACTCGCCGCTGAGATAGCTGTCTGTAAGCCTTACGTTTTTTTCGGTTTCGCTGCCTACTCGCTGCTTTATAATATCAAGCGAAACAAGTACGCTTTTTTCCGAAAGACGCCCAATCAGCTTTTTCTGCTGTTCGTCAAAGCCGTATTCGATCATATCGTTAAGTTCTCTGTCGCTTTTACAGCCGAGAAGCATAGCCGATACCGCCTGCTCCTCAGGTTCAAGAGCAAAGCTGTCGGGGGCTTTTCTGAACTCATCGCTTATGGCATATCTCTGAGATACATTCAGAGCCATACCTCCGGGCAGGATAGTCTTTACCGCATCAAAATAGGTACAGAAGGTATTGTCCTTCAGCCAGTGCATAAGACGCAGAGCCTCGTCACCCAGTATCACTCCGTCATTTATAACGCAGTATATATCCTTGAGCCGTCCGTAATCCGCATTCTGCTTAAAGCCGGTCACAAGGCCGACACGCTTCTTACCGCCTTTGCCGAACGGCACAATTACACGCTGACCTACGCTTGCCTTAACTCCCTGCGGAAGATAATAATCAAACTCGTTATCAAAGCTGTAAAGCGCCTTATCGACTACTACCGATACGATAGCCTTATCATAGCGGTCGCTCATTACGATTTCTTGATTTCCTCAAGTAACGAAAGTGAACGCTTCGTGTTCATCTTTTCCGCAAGGATAACGGTATTCACATCATCTACCGCCTTTTCAAGCTCGCCGTTTACTACAAGATAATCAAACTTGTCTGCAAACTGAAGCTCGTTTCTTGCCTGTGCAATTCTGGCGGAAATAGTTTCTTCCGTTTCGGTGCCTCTTTTTCTGAGCCTTCTTTCAAGCTCGCTCATTGAGGGCGGAAGTATGAATATAAGCACACATTCGGGGAATATCTTCTTTATATTCATCGCACCCTCGACCTCAATCTTGAGTATTACGTCCCTGCCCTGTTCAAGCATATCCGTAACGGCTTTCTTAGGCGTACCGTAATAGTTGCCGCAATACTGCGTATATTCAAGCACTTCGCCGTTTTCTATCATCTTTTCAAATGCGTCAGTAGTCATGAAGTGATAGCTTACTCCGTCAATTTCGCCCTCACGCATTGCTCTTGTTGTAGCGGAAACCGACTGCGTAAGATTCGAGTTTTTCTTGTAAAGCTGTTCAAGTATCGTATCCTTACCGCAGCCGGACGGTGCGGAAATTACTATAGGCAATCCTTTGTTCATACTGTTCTTCCCCCTGTTATTCATTTACCTCTTCACCTGCGGTTATGCCTGTGAAATGCGATATATCAAGTGCCGACAGGACTACATGGTTGCTGTCGGTTATTATGACGGTTTTGGTTTTCTTGCCGCAGGTTGCATCTATGGCTGTGTTGTTATCCTTTGCCGCCGATATGATACGCTTTACCGGTGCGGCATCGGCACTCACAGCAGCTATTACCCTGTCGGAATTGACGGTGTTGCCGTAACCTATATTAATCAGCTTCATAAGTTCTCCTTTGCACTTTTATTTAATTTGTTATTATATCACCCTTATGTGATAATTCAAAGAAAATCAGACAAGTTTTGACGCTAAAAGCGGTGAATAGTGATTTCTGAATTCCTCGAAAGTTCCCTCTTCGATTGCCGCTCTTATCTTTTCCATAAGCGTATTGTAGAAATATAGATTATGCTGTACAGCAAGTCTTCCGCCGAGCATCTCTCCTGATTTAAACAGGTGTCTTATATACGCTCTTGAGAAATTGCGGCAGGTAGGACAGTCGCATTCGGGGTCTATCGGCAGTGAATCGGTTTCAAAGCACTGATTCGTGACGTGAGTGATACCGTTCCATGTGAAAACGGTAGCGTGACGTGCGTTTCTGCTCGGCATAACGCAGTCGAACATATCAACGCCTCTGTAAACGGCTTCTATTATATTTGACGGAGTGCCGACACCCATAAGATAACGGGGCTTGTCTGTCGGAGCGTGCGGGATAACGGTTTCTATTATCCTGTACATAACATCTGTAGGCTCGCCTACGGCAAGTCCGCCGATAGCCACGCCGTCAACGTTCATATTCGCTATTGTTTTCATATGCTCGGCTCTTATATCGTCATAAGTTCCGCCCTGATTTATTGCAAACAGCATCTGTTGACGGTTTATCGTTTCGGGCAGAGAATTAAGCCTTGCCATTTCGTCAATGCAGCGCTGCAGCCATCTTGTTGTTCTGTCAACCGACTTCTTTACATAATCATACGGCGAGGGATTTTCTATACATTCGTCAAATGCCATAGCTATCGTTGAGGCAAGATGCGACTGTATCCTCATGCTTTCTTCGGGACCCATAAAAATACGTCTGCCGTCAACGTGGGAGTTGAAATATACTCCCTCTTCCTTTATCTTTCTGAGCTTCGCAAGCGAGAACACCTGAAATCCGCCGCTGTCGGTAAGTATCGGTCTGTCCCAGTTCATAAACTTGTGAAGTCCGCCCATTTTATATATTATATCATCTCCCGGACGAACGTGAAGATGATAGGTGTTGCAAAGTTCTACCTGACACTTGAGGTCTTTGAGGTCAAGCGATGATATACCGCCCTTGATTGCCGCAGATGTGCCGACATTCATAAAAAACGGCGATTGTATAACACCGTGAGGTGTGTGGAATTCTCCTCGTCTTGCTACTCCATCTGTTTTCAGTACTTTAAACATATTTCTCCTTAAATACGGCAACGCAGTCAAGTGGTATCATTCCTACTTCTCCGCTTTGTGCTATGCCGTAGCAGTATTTTTCATTCTTATAATAAACGCAGAATGTTTCGCCTTTATTAACGCAAACAAACGCATCAAGATTAGTCCAGCCGTGATAATGTCCGTCACCCCATTGGGCGATATAGTTTTCAAGTATAAGTCCGCTGTTGCCGCTGTGCTTATCACGCACCGACACCAGTCCGTCTGACTTGCCGAGTATTTCAAGGTCGCTCTTTTCATAATCAAGATAAGAATAATGCCGAGCGGCTGTATAATCCTTGATGACCGTACATTTTTCACACGGCTCGGACGGCTCGAATACGTTGTCATAGCTGTAGCCTTCTCCGTCCTTAGTTATTATAAAAGCATTTATCTGTCCTGCCGATTTTACCGAACAGCCGCCATCGATATCAATGATCTTTTTATCATTGTCGATTATAGGCAGATTGGTGTTTTTTCCTCTTGCAAAATTATAGGTCGGGAAGTGACCCACGACAACATATTTATCAAGAGCGTGACCGCTTCTTATCCACCACGGTGCGCACAGGACAAACTGCTCTGAGCTGTTTTCCCAGTCCGTGCGGTTTTCTATACCTGCGTGAACGAAAATGTGTTTTTCGGTTTCTATAGCCGTCGGAAGCCCCGAAACGAACGACAGTTCTTTAGCGAATTTTTGGTTGACAGCATTACGCTTGTTATCAAAATCTGTCGTTAAATCGGTAATACCGATGCTCTCCGCCATTTGCATATAAGCGTTTACAGGGCGGTATGTAAGCCTTTCGAGAAACTTTTCCTTTTCATCGTCAAACGCCATATGCGATACCATCGTATCGTTGTTACCCTTGATACATACGCATTTTTTGTCGTGGGATAATTTTTGTATAAAGTGCAGTGTTTCGATATTTTGCCTGCCCTTTTCCAGAATATCACCGAGAATGAACAGATAGTCGCTTTCATTATTGTAGTCGCACTTACGCAAAAGCCTTGCAAACTCAGCATAATGTGCGTGTATATCACTGACGCAAATTATCCTGCGCTTTTCAGGCAGGGTTACTTTAACGATGTTCATCATATTATTATCATACTGTCGCCGAAGCTGAAGAAACGGTATTTCTCCTGTATCGCAACATTATAAGCGTTGAGCGTCTTTTCCCTGCCTAAGAATGCGCTTACAAGCATTATAAGCGTACTTTCGGGAAGGTGGAAATTCGTAATAAGTCCGTCTATCGCTTTAAACTCATAGCCGGGATATATAAATATCCCCGTATCGTGCGAGCAGGCTTTTATCTCGCCGTTAGGGTCAAGCGATGCGGCAGATTCAAGTGTACGACAGCTTGTGGTGCCGACTGAAATGACACGTCCGCCACGCTCTCTGCAGGCCTTTATCTTATCGGCGGTTTCCTGCGGTATGGAGTAATGCTCAACGTGCATCTTATGATCGAGTATATTGTCCTCTTTTACGGGACGGAAAGTACCAAGTCCGACGTGGAGCGTTACAAAAGCTGTATCAACGCCTTTTTCACGGAGCTTTGCAAACACGTTTTCGGTGAAGTGAAGTCCAGCAGTAGGAGCGGCGGCAGAGCCTACCTCGTGGGAATATATGGTGTTGTATCTGTCCTTATCCTTCAGCTTTTCGGTAATATAAGGAGGGAGCGGCATCTGACCGATACGGTCAAGCACTTCAAATATGCTGTCGCCGTCATAGGTAAACTCGGCTATCCTGTCGCCGCCCTCGGCATAGTCGACTATCTCGGCTGTCAGAATGCCCGAAAAGTCAACCTTCGTACCGATTTTAAGTCTTTTGCCGGGTTTGACCATAACCTCCCAGCGATTATGTGAAATCTGGTGAAGAAGCAGGAACTGCACTGCCGCACCCGTTTCCTGCTTTACGCCGTAAAGTCTTGCAGGGAAAACCTTTGAGTCGTTGAGAACGAGCAGGTCACCCTTTTCAAGATAATCGCATATATTATAAAAGCGGTCATGTGTTATTTCGCCGCTTTTGCGGTCAATTTTCATAAGCCGTGAGCTGTCACGAGGCTCAAGCGGAGTCTGTGCGATAAGCTCCTGCGGCAAATCATAATAAAAATCCGATTTAAGCATTGTTTTTCCTCTGTTTTTTGCGTTTTTCACGCATTTTTTCTTTCTGGATATTGCATACTGTTTTATAATAACACATTTACGAAAAAAAATCAAATTATTTTTTACCGCTTCGCCATTGACAAACAGCAATAAATATGATAATATAAACAAAGCAGGTAGAGGTGCGATTAAAGAAAAGTACCCGTTGCGTCAATCTGCCGACAGATTGCAGCGGGAAAAGGCTTTGTCGCCGAAGAGCATAAGTGTCGGAGCTTATGTATCTGGTCGTGTGTCTAATATATGCACGATTGTCATCAAGCGGTTAAGCTGTAGGTGGAGAGCTATCACACAACTTTATCACATCTGCATACAAAGCCGCCTGTAATCATTTTTACAAGCGGCTTTTTTAAGAAAATATGCTAAAAGCAAAAAAAGAAGGATGGAAACTAAAATGAAAAACTACAACGTAGGTATTATCGGTGCTACGGGTATGGTAGGACAGCGTTTTGCCGTTCTGCTGGAAAATCACCCCTGGTTCAACGTAAAGGTGCTTGCCGCATCTCCCCGTTCCGCAGGAAAGACTTATAAAGAGGCTGTCGGCTCAAGATGGCTCATCGAAAAGCCTATGCCCAAGGCTATGGAAGACATTGTTATTATGGACGCTACTGCCGATATTGAAAAGATCGCATCACAGGTCGATTTCGTATTCTGTGCGGTAGATATGAAGAAGGACGAGATAAAGGCTCTTGAAGAAGCTTACGCAAAGCACGAGTGCCCTGTTATGTCCAACAACTCAGCTAACCGTTTCACAGACGACGTTCCTATGATTATCCCCGAAATCAACGACGAGCATATGGCTATCGTTGAGGCTCAGAAGAAGCGTCTTGGCACAAAGAGAGGTTTCATATCAGTTAAGTCAAACTGCTCTATCCAGAGCTACGTTCCCGCTCTCAACCCCTTACGCAAGTTCGGTATCACAAAGGTTCTCGCCTGCACATATCAGGCAATTTCAGGCGCAGGCAAGACATTTGAAACATGGCCCGAAATGGTAGATAACCTTATCCCCTATATCGGCGGTGAGGAAGAAAAGAGTGAGCAGGAGCCTCTGAAGGTATGGGGCAAGATTGAGGGCGACAAGATTGTAAAGGCTGCCGCTCCCGCAATCACAACACAGTGCCTCAGAGTTCCCGTATCAAACGGTCACTTTGCCGCAGTATTTGTTAGCTTCGAGAACAAGCCCTCAAAGGAAGAGATCCTCAATATCTGGAAGGAATACAAGGGCGCACCGCAGGAGCTTGAGCTTCCCTCCGCTCCCAAGCAGTTCCTTCACTACTTTGAAGAAGACAATATGCCTCAGGCTAAGCTGCACAGAAACCTTGAAGGCGGTATGGCAGTTTCGATCGGCAGATTAAGAGAAGACACACAGTACGACTACAAGTTTGTCTGCCTGTCACACAACACATTAAGAGGTGCCGCAGGCGGCGCAGTTGAAATGGCTGAGCTTTATGCCGCAAAGGGTTATTTCGACTGATTTTGATTCATTGAACACGGAGGTATCCGATGAAAAAGACAATTTTTACAGGCTCTGCAGTAGCTATAGTGACCCCTATGAACGAGGACGGGAGCATCAACTACGATAATTTTGCAGATCGTATAGAGGAGCAGATTGCCGGCGGAACGGACGCTATAGTAGTGTGCGGCACAACAGGCGAATCTGCGGCTATGACAGACGAGGAGCATAAGGAATGTATCCGCTTCTGCGTTGAAAAGGTAGCAAAGAGAGTTCCTGTCATAGCAGGTGCAGGCAGTAACGATACCGCTTATGCCATTCAGCTTTCAAAAGAAGCCGAGGCACTCGGTGCTGACGCACTGCTCCTTGTGACACCTTATTATAACAAGACTTCGCAGAGAGGACTTGTCGCACACTTCAGTGCAATTGCGGACAGCGTAAGCCTGCCGATAATCCTCTACAACGTTCCCAGCCGTACAGGTGTGAACATTTCTGTTGAAACGTACAAGGAGCTTGCAAAGAAGGACAACATAGTTGCCGCAAAGGAAGCAAGCGGAAATATAAGCGCAGTAGCCAAGATAGCGGCTGAAACCGACCTTGACATTTATTCGGGTAACGACGACCAGATAGTACCTATAATGTCGCTCGGCGGTAAGGGTGTTATCTCGGTACTTGCAAACTGTCTTCCTGCCGAAACGCACAAGATTGCAAGCTACTGTCTTGAAGGCGACTATAAGAAAGCGGCTGAGTTACAGCTAAGGCTCCTTGAATTTACAAACGATCTGTTTATAGATGTCAACCCCATTCCCGTTAAGGAAGCGCTTAACATAATGGGCAAGAATGTTGGCGAGTGCAGACTTCCGCTTATAAGAATGGAAGACGCAAAGATAGCTAAGCTGTTTTCATCTATGGAAAAACTCGGTCTTACAAAGTAAATTCAGAAAAAGGACGTTAATATGACGAGAATTGTAATTACAGGCGCCTGCGGCAAAATGGGCAGAGTAATAAATGACATTGTCAATACGAGAGATGACTGCGAAATAACAGCCGGCATTGATATAGCAGGTGAACAGTACGCAGAATTCCCCGTTTACAAGAAGTTATTCGATCTGCCGGAAAAGCCCGATGTTATAATCGACTTTTCGCACCCCTCACTGCTTGACGAGCTGCTCGACTACTGCAAGATAAACAATGTTCCCGTAGTTATTGCAACGACAGGCTACACAGATGAACAGATAAAGCAGATAAAGACAGCGGCGGGTCAGATTCCCGTGTTCTTCACATTCAATATGTCGCTCGGAATAAATCTTCTTGTTGATCTTGCAAAGCGTGCAACAAAGGTACTCGGAGATCAGTTTGATATTGAGATAGTTGAAAAGCACCACAATCTCAAGAAGGACGCTCCTTCGGGAACGGCAATAATGATAGCGGAAGCGATAAACGAAGAGCTTGGCAACAAGATGCACTATGTATATGACCGCCACAGCGTGAGAAAGCCCCGTGAGAAAACCGAAATCGGTATGCACTCGATAAGAGGCGGTACGATAGTAGGCGAGCATGATGTTATATTTGCGGGACGTGATGAAGTGATAACTCTTTCTCACAGCGCAGGCTCAAAACAGGTATTCGCAGTCGGCTCTGTCAATGCGGCAGTATTCTTAAGCGGCTGTGAAAAAGGTCTTTATCAGATGTCGGATCTTCTTTCCGAAGCATAACGGAGGTCAATATGACAGATATTAAAGTATACGAAAACATATCAATCGTAACATTTTCAGATGTTCCGTCAAGAAAGCGTTTTGTTTCAACTACTCTTTCAGCGGTAGCCGAAAGCGGTATCAATGTAGATATGATCTCGCAGACACCTCCTAAGTCGGATATGTTCTCATTCGGCTTTACGTTCAGCGATGATGATATACCCACACTGCTTACCGTTTTACCCAGAATAACTGCAGTACACGGAATAACACCCTGTGTAAACAGCGGTAATGTAAAGATAGTTATCAAGAGCGAGGAAATGGTTGATCAGGCAGGTTTTGCGGCTAAGGTATTCCAGGCTTGCGAAAACATATGTGCCGATGTAATGCTCATAACAACGAGCGTTGACGAGATAAGCCTGTTGGTAGGCGACAGCTTCGCTGCCTCACTTCCCGAAGAAATCAAGAAGGTTCTTGGCTGATAATAATTAAATATTCGTAATGGCATCGGATTTTGCTCCGATGTCATTATTATTGGACGGTGAAATATGCTAAAACTGGTTAAGTATCTTAAAAAATACAGAAAAAACGTAATACTCGGACCTATTTTCAAGCTGACCGAGGCAGTATTCGAGCTTATCGTTCCTCTGGTTATGGCGAAGATAATAGACATAGGTATTGCACACAAAGACAGCGGTTATATCTGGAAGATGGGTGGAGTGCTTGTTCTGCTCGGTGTATGCGGTCTTGGATTTGCGCTTATATGTCAGTATGTGGCATCGGTTGCGTCGCAGGGCTTCGGCACAGAGCTAAGACGTGAGCTGTATCATCATATCAACACTCTTTCGCACAAGGAGGTTGACGAATTCGGCACGCCCTCACTTATAACGAGGCTTACCTCCGATATAAATCAGCTGCAGGTCGCTGTTGCGATGCTGATAAGACTTGTTGTAAGAGCACCGTTCCTCGTTATCGGTTCAACGATAATGGCTTTTATGATAGATGTGAAATTAGCGCTGATTTTCGTTCTTGTTATTCCGCTTGTTGCGATCGTTATGTGGCTTGTCACAACAAGGACTATCCCCTTCTTCAAGTCGATACAGAAAAAGCTGGACAAGACCTCGCTCATCACCCGTGAAAATCTTGTCGGTGCAAGAGCCGTAAGAGCATTTTCAAAGCAGCAGCACGAAATAGAACGTTTCAGTGATAACGCTGAGGATATTGAAAAAGCGGCGGTAAGAGCCGGCAAGATTTCGGCACTGCTCAGCCCTGTCAACGCTATCATACTGAACCTTGCGATCGTTGCAATAATATGGTTCGGCGGATTCTCGGTAAATGTCGGTGACCTTACACAAGGTCAGGTTATCGCACTTGTAAACTATATGAATCAGATCCTGCTCGCCCTTGTGGTTGTTGCAAACCTTGTTGTTATCTTCACAAAGTCGGCGGCTTGTGCGGCAAGAGTAAACGAGGTACTTGACACAAAGCCGTCAGTTACAGAAACTGAAAGCACCGAAGAAAACGGCGACAGCTCTGCTCCTGCCGTAAAATTCGACAAGGTATATTTCAGCTATCACGATAACAGTGAATATGCACTTGAAGATATATCATTCACCGCCGAAAAAGGTCAGACGATAGGCATAATAGGCGGTACGGGCAGCGGTAAATCAACGCTTATAAATCTAATCCCCCGATTCTATGACGCATCAGACGGTTTGGTCGAAGTTTACGGAACAGATGTCAGAAAATACAGCCTTAACCGTCTTCGCAAAAAGATAGCGGTCGTTCCTCAGAAAGCCGTACTTTTCAGCGGTACAGTCCGTGAAAATATGAAGTGGGGCGGAGATAATATAACAGACGAGCAGATATGGCGTGCGCTGAAGATCTCGCAGGCTTATGAGTTTGTCGAAAAACTCGAAAACGGGCTTGATTATAAGATACTTCAGGGCGGTAAGAACCTTTCGGGCGGTCAGAAGCAAAGACTTACTATTGCAAGGGCAATAGCCGCAGATCCGGAGATACTGATACTTGACGACAGCGCAAGCGCACTTGACTTTGCAACAGACGCAAAGCTGAGAACGGCAATCAAGGAAAACTGCTCCGATATGACGGTGTTTATCATTTCTCAAAGAGCAAACACGGTCAAAAATGCCGATCAGATAATCGTGCTTGACGACGGCAAAACAGTCGGCATAGGCACGCATAAAGAGCTGTTACAGAGCTGTACCGATTACTGTCAGATCTGTCTTACTCAGTTCAGTGCGGAAGAACTTGAAAAGGAGATAAACGGCGATGAGTAAAAAAACCAACGACAGCGGTTTTACAGTTCTTGCAAAGCTGCTGAAATATACAAAGCCTTATACGTTCTATCTCGTTTTCACGATAGTCAGCGCTGTTATAAGCGCAATAGCAACGCTGTATGCACCCGTTCTTATCGGTCAGGCTGTTGACTTTATCATTGATATTAACAACGTTGATTTCGAAAAAATTCTGCCGATAATTATAAAGCTCGCCGTTGTGGTAATCGTAGGTGCGGGATTCCAGTGGTTTATGGGATATTGCACCAACATACTCACTCAAAGAACGGTAAGGGATTTAAGAACAGATGCTTTCAACAAGCTCCAGCGTGTACCGCTGAAATATATAGACTCTACTCCGCACGGCGATATAATAGGCAGAGTCGTTGCGGATATTGATACCGTATCTGACGGTCTGCTGCAGGGATTTCAGCAGATATTCACAGGCTCTGTCACTATAATAGGAACACTCTGCTTTATGTTCTCGATAAACGTAGGCATTGCACTTGTTGTTATCGTTATAACCCCTGTATCACTGATTGTGGCTTCTACCATAGCAAGACTTTGCTCAAAGAAATTCAAGGAGCAGGCGGCGCTCAGAGGTCAGATTACCGGACTTGCTGAAGAATATATCGGAAATCAGAAGGTCGTAAAGGCTTTCTCCCGTGAAGAATACAGCGAAGAAAAATTCGAAGAGCTTAACGCAAAGCTGTATAAGGTCGGCGTAAGAGCGCAGTTCTACTCCGCTCTTACCAATCCCTCCACAAGATTTGTAAACGGTCTTGTATATGCCGGTGTCGGAATTTTCGGCGCACTCAGTGCTATAGGCGGCGGTATCACGGTAGGTCAGCTTTCCGCATTTTTATCATACGCCAACCAGTATACAAAGCCGTTCAACGAAATTTCAGGCGTTGTTACCGAATTGCAATCGGCGTTTGCATCGGCAAGACGTATATTCGCCCTCACTGAAAGCGACGATGAAATATCCGACGCTGACAACAAGGTGCTTACAGATGTAAGCGGAAACGTAAAGATCGACCACGTTGACTTCTCTTACGTTCCCGAAAAAGAACTTATCAAGGACCTTAATCTTGATGTAAAGAGCGGTCAGCAGATAGCTATTGTAGGTCCTACCGGCTGCGGTAAAACCACTATAATCAACCTGCTTATGCGTTTCTATGATACGGATAAGGGCAGTATCTCGGTTGACGGCAACAATATAAAGGACGTGACCCGTGATTCGCTCAGGCTCAGCTACGGTATGGTGCTTCAGGAAACATGGATCTTCGAGGGTACAGTCCGTGAAAATATAGCTTACGGAAAACAGGACGCAACAGAAGAAGAAATTGTAGCCGCCGCAAAAGCCGCTCACTGCCATAGCTTTATAAAGCGTATGAAAGACGGTTATGATACGATAATAAGCGACAATGACGGTATTTCACAGGGTCAGAAGCAGCTTTTGTGCATAGCTCGTGTAATGCTTGCAATGCCTCCAATGCTGATTCTTGACGAAGCGACCAGCAGCATTGATACAAAGACCGAAATGAAGATACAGAACGCTTTCGCAAAGATGACAAAGGGCAAAACGAGCTTTATAGTAGCTCACAGATTATCGACTATAAAAAATGCCGATACCATTCTGGTAATGGATAAGGGCAGGATTATCGAGATCGGTAATCACGATCAGCTTCTTGCTAAGAACGGATTCTATGCGGAGCTTTACAACAGTCAGTTCAAGAAAACCTGACAAAACAGTAATAACGGCAATCGTGTTGATTGCCGTTATTTTTTGCCCTTATACAAGAAAACAGCTGTATGGTTTTTAGCCATACAGCTGTTTGGTTATTCACCGATTATTCTTCGGATTCGTCCTTTTTCTTACGCTTACCGAGAAGAAGTCCTGCTGCCGCAAGAGCCGCTGTAGCCGCCGCACCTGCCGCAAACGTTCCGTCAATGCCAACGCCGGTATTGGGGTTGCCGTTTGTGTTGTCAAAGTCAGTACGCTCAAGGTTACCGTTGCTGTCATCGCCGTTTACACGCTCACCCTGAGGTGTTCTGTCGTCGAAGTCAACTTCATCACCGTTTACACGATCATTATCGGTATCTGTGTCAGTATCAGTATCTGTATCTGTATCCGTGTCGGTGTCGGTATCAGTATCTGTGTCAGAATCGGTATCCGTATCTGTGTCTGTATCCGTATCTGTGTCTGTGTCAGTATCCGTATCAGTGTCCGTATCAGTATCGGTATCTGTGTCTGTATCGGTATCTGTATCAGTATCCGTATCAGTATCCGTATCGGTATCTGTATCCGTATCCGTGTCAGTGTCCGTATCGGTATCCGTATCTGTATCTGTATCTGCGTCAGTATCCGTATCCGTATCTAAGTCAGTATCCGTATCTGTATCAGTGTCTGTGTCAGTATCGGTATCCGTATCAGTATCCGTATCGGTATCTGTGTCAGAATCTGTGTCTGTGTCCGAATCAGTGTCGGTATCGGTATCCGTATCAGTGTCTGTGTCTGTATCGGTATCCGTATCAGTATCAGTATCAGTATCAGTATCCGTGTCTGTATCGGTATCTGTGTCTGTATCAGTATCCGTGTCAGTATCGGTATCCGTGTCTGTGTCTGTATCAGTATCGGTATCCGTGTCTGTGTCTGTATCAGTATCGGTATCTGTGTCTAAGTCGGTATCCGTGTCAGTATCAGTATCGGTATCCGTGTCAGTGTCAGTGTCTGTATCCGTGTCAGTGTCAGTATCTGTGTCAGTATCTGTATCCGTGTCAGTATCTGTATCGGTGTCTGTATCGGTATCCGTGTCTGTATCGGTATCTGTATCGGTGTCCGTATCAGTGTCTGTATCGGTATCTGAATCAGTGTCCGTGTCAGTATCAGTATCTGTATCTGTATCTGTATCTGTGTCTGTATCGGTATCAGTGTCTGTGTCCGTATCGGTATCCGTATCCGTGTCAGTGTCTGTATCTGTATCTGTATCCGTGTCTGTATCGGTATCCGTATCAGTGTCTGTATCTGTATCAGTATCTGTGTCTGTATCAGTATCTGTGTCAGTGTCGGTATCCGTGTCAGTGTCTGTGTCGGTATCCGTGTCAGTATCCGTATCGGTATCTGTGTCAGTATCCGTGTCTGTATCGGTATCATCATCGCCGTAATCGAAATCATCATCGTCGAAAGGCGGATTGAACGGGTTACTTCCAAACTCTGTATTACCGGAGAATGACTTACAAACGATGTTACCGTCATGGTGCCAACCGCCGCCGTTTATATCGGAATTGGGCGCAAGGATCGAACCGTTAAAGCCATTTATGTTGATAGTTGCCGCATTGGTAACGTTAAAGAGCAGGTTGCCTGTCTGCTCATTATTCTGTAAATGATGACCATTTACAATAAGGCTGTGCATAGCAAGGTTAAGACTTGTGCTGCTGTCGCCTTCGCCACCTGTAATATTAATAAGTATCGTCGAGCCTTCGGGAACATTGATATTAAGAGCGTATCCGCCGTTACCCGCCATCGAATTCCATGTATACATATCGATGGTGAAAATATTCACGCCTTTATCATAGCCGTCAAGCGTAATATTTCCGTATGCACCGTTATATACTCCGTTTGCCTGTAATCCTGCAAGGTGTGCGGATGATGAACGTAAATATGCAAACGTATCAGCAAAATTAAACTTGCACTCGTCGCTGTTTACGCCGCCGATTACAGTTTTATAATTTGAATTGCTGTAATTCTCGCCGATGTTGTTTGCCCATACGTTACCGTTATTGGTGCAGAAATTATTCAGCGTGCCGCCTACTATAAGAGAAGCACATCCGTTAGGATCATTTCTGTTCGGATCCTGATGGTTTATATCATACCAACCCGGACCTGTGAAATCTCCGCCTACCGCAATACGTCCTCCGCTGTCTGCGCCCATAACGTTGCAATCTCCCTCTGTAAACAGAGTAAAGCCTGCAGCATAGCCGAATACGTCATTATAAACATCTCCGACGAGATTATTGTATACAGAAGACTGGCTGGCGGTTACCGAAGTGTCAAAATCCTCCGCTGATAAAATCGAAGGCAAATCGGTGCTGTAAACACTGTCGGTCACATATGTCTGCGAAGCAGAACTGTCTGTGAACACCTCAACTTGTCTGAGCTGAGTGCCTGCAGGTCCGCCGAAGAATCTGGTGATCAGCATATTTATCGCAAATACAAATGCGATTATCTTTCTGAGCACTTTCAGCTTAGCGTTAAGCTGCGGCTTCTGTGTGTAATTGTCGTAGCTGTTCTGAAGCATCTAAAAGACCTCCTGTTAATATTTCATTAATCAAGAATGATTACTGTTTAACTTACAAATTTTGTAAACTGCTGTGTATTTTTACCACAAGTATACTTTTATTCATTATCATTATATACCCAAAACCCGAAAATGTCAAGCATTACCGTTAAATTTGTAAATAATTCTCACGTTCCTGCGAATAATATTTGGTTATCACTCCAATCAAAACTTCCTTCAAATATTTTTCGTCATTTTGCGTTATGAATTAAGTTAAAATAATCGCAAAAGTCATTGCATTTATTGTTTTCCGGTGCTATAATTAATATGTTGAATTTTGCTTACGGATACTGAAATTCACATAAACTAACTACGGAAGGATGAATCTTAATGTCAGAAGTCAGAGCTGTTCAGAAAACCGAAATGCCCGAGATAAATGCTCAGGCGGCAATCGTTGTTACTCAGCATGAGGGTCGCATACTGCTTGAAAAGAATGCCAGAATGAAACTGTCGCCTGCTTTTCTTATTAAAATAATGGCATCTATAATAGCTCTGGAAAAATGTAATCCTAATGATACCGTAACAGTATCGGACAGCGTCATAAAGCAGATTTCGAACTGGAAAGGCTCGGCATCTATCAATCTTGAAGCAGGAGAAAAAATATCTGTACTTGATTTAATTTATTCGATGATGCTGGTTTCAGCCAATGACTCTTTATTTGCTCTTGCGGAATTCATATGCGGAAGCCTTGACAAGTTTGCCGCAATGATGCAGGAGAAAGCTAAATCTATCGGTGCGGCGGATACAACTGTGACTACCGCTGACGGCAGATTTACAGCGGAGCAGTATTCAAACGCATACGACCTTGCCATCATCTGCCGCTACTGCATGACCAACAGAATGTTCAGAACAATAGCGGCTACCGATAAATATACAATCCCGGCAACGAATAAAAACGGCTCAAGGGATCTGCAGAATACGAATCTTCTTATTAACAGCGGTAACAGAAGATACAGATATGAAACGGCTATCGGCATAAAAAGCGGATATACGGCTCGCTCAAAATCATGCCTTGCCTGCTCTGCCCTGCCGCCCGCAAACAAATTCGGAGAAGAAGTGCTTGCAATAATACTCGGAGCGGAAAACACAAAGCAGATGAAATACGTTTTCTATGACGCAATAACACTGCTCGACTTCACGTTCAACAATTATGAAGCGCTCAGCGGTAAAAAACCGGAACAGCAGAATTCCGAAGCGGAAAAATCCATTACCACAGTAGGAAAGCTGTGTGAAATTCTTAATGCTGAGCTTCGCAATGCCGCAGACGTTCCGATCACATCATTTGCCTTCGGTAAACAGAAAATAAAACCCGGCTGTGCGTATTTTGCCGCCGATAAGGAAACGGCTGTTGCCGCATTTGAAAAGGGTGCGTCCGTTATTATCACAACTCAGCCGATAGAGAAGATTCCGAATATTGTTGTGGCAAATCTTGATACCGCTCTCAGCAGGACCGCAGTATTTATAAAGTCGGCACTGGGAATGTGGACAGTAGCTGTTATGGACAGTCCCGAAAAAATAAATCCACTTTCAATGATAGAACAAATGCTTTCGAGCAAGATGGAAACCGTGCATTCAATTTCCGTTACAAACAACTACAATTCAATGCTCCACGCAATGTTTGCTTCTACACCTAAAACCGAGGCGGCTGTCATCAATGTTTCGTGCGTAAACGGAGGAAACGTTGAACGTGTTTCGCAGACAGCCAACTTTGATGTTGCTATTCTTACAAGCACTGTCGTATCCAAAAATCCGAGGGAACTGACAAAGCCTGAGCTTATTGAAGAAAAACTCAAGGTGTGCGGCGGAATGAACGAATCGGGTGCGGTCATCATAAATATTGACGATAAGAATCTCGCAGGCATATTCACCATACCGCAGGATATTATCACCATCGGCGTTGATAACAGAATGGCTGATTATTTTGCCGATAACATAGAGCTTTCCCATAATAAGATCTCGTTTGATATAATACACGGTGCGGATAATTATCATATCGAGCTTTATTCCGATGATAAGCACAGTGTATATCAGGCTCTGGCAACATTTGCACTGGGCGAGATTATGGGCATACCGCCAAAGCAGATAATCCCTGCAATCGAAAAATACCGCCCGTCAACAGGACTTACGACAGTACGCAACGAAAGAGGTATTTATGTAATATCCGATTTTGAAAACGAGGCTGTTGAAAGCGTAGGTGCGGCACTTAAGGAACTCTGCACCATGCAGCTTCCTCCCGATTCAAGAAGAATAGCGGTATTGTCTGAAGTAGGTGACGGTGACGAGCATGAACTTGAAATATACAGGAAGGTCGGCAATATCGTCAACAAGGCAAGCGTAGATATTACGGTTTGCTACGGTGAAACCGCCGCTGAGCTGATGAAAACCGCCGATTTAAAAAGCAAATTCGTAATAAAGCTGAACACAAGACAGGCTCTTACAGAATTTTTAAAGCTGAATCTGCGTGATAATGACGCTGTACTTTTTAAAGGCTCTACGGTGACCGAGCTTGACGAAATTATGACGGATGTCACATAAGCAATAACCAAACGGCAGGTATCCCGATCAAATACCTGCCGTAAATTTGTGCTATTTTATACTATATAAAAATGAAAAATCGAAACATATAAAACGGGTATCGGTAAGTACCGATACCCGTTGCTGTTTTAATTATACCTATCACTCGGTATCCGCCGCAAGTCTGGTGTAACCGCTGTATTCGGTAACACCGCCTGCTGTCTTGTATGCGGCTATTCTGAATGTGTATGTTGTGCCTGCTTTAAGTCCCGATACACGACAGGTAACCGTTGCGTTGGATGTCGCATTCAGTATCTGCGTCCACTTACCGCCCTTATACTGCTCAACAACATAGCCCGTAGCGGAATTGTTCTTAGCCCAGTGTAAATTCAGCGTGGAAGCAGTACCGCTTTTCTTTATGAACGATGTAACGTTTGAAGGAAGTGTTGTTGCCGCAAGTCTTGTATAGTCACTGTACGCAGAACCGTTGAATGCTCTGATTCTGAAGGTGTATGTCGTGCCTGCCGCAAGACCGTTTACCGTATGAGTAACCGTTGCGTTGTTAGCAGTTCTCAGAATTTCAACCCACTTGCCTCCGGTATATCTTTCAATAGCATAACCGGTCGCATTCGCATTCTTAGCCCACTGTAAAGTAAGCGATGAACTTGTAGCGGATTTCCTTGCAAATGAAGCTACATTGCCCGCGTAGTCTTATCGGTAACAGCCGCAAGTCTTGTGTAGTCGCTGTAAAGAACGGTTGAACCTACTGTCTTATATGCTTTTATGCGGAACGTATAGGTTGTTCCCGCTGCAAGACCGTTTACTGTATGAGTAACCGTTTTGTTGTCAGCGGTCTTCAGTATCTGCGTCCATTTTCCGCCCTTGTACTGTTCAACAATATAGCCGCTTGCAGATGCGTTTTTGGACCACTGTAAAGTGAGCGAAGAACTTGTGGCGGATTTCTTTGCAAACGTTGCCACATTTGTAACCGCTGTGCCTGCCGCAAGTCTTGTGTAATCGCTGTATACTACCGAGCTACCCTCGTTTCTGTACGCTCTTATGCGGAATGTATAAACACTGCCTGCGGCAAGACCGTCTGCATTATAAGATACTGTGCCGTTACCTGACGTTCTCAGTATCTGCGTCCACTTTCCGCCCTTATATATCTCAAGCTCATAACCGCTTGCAGCCGCATTCTTATCCCACGATATTCCGACAGATGTTGTTGTTCCGGATACCCTGCGTACATTACCGACAGCGTCAAGAGTCAGCTTTGATACATAATTATCAATATAGGAACTGTTGCAAACCGAACACTTATGTATCGTATATCCGTCAGCGGTATATGTCGGTGCAACCACTGAAGTGATATAATTGTGAGGTTTCTTTTCGATTGTTGCCGTTTCAATATGATTGCACTTTGAGCATACTCTGTGCTTTTCTCCGGTTGCGGTACAGGTTGAATCCCTGTCGATTATCCATTCGCCGTATGTGTGTTCTGTGCATTCGGTATCAGAAACGGCATAAGCCTTTATCATCAGATTATTTTTTCCGCTGTCGGTGCAATCGAACCATCCGTACAAAGGATTATATGTATAGAAGCTCTCGCCTTTATTTGCTTTGAGTGAGTATGTAAGGCCGTTCATACTGTAGCCGTATTCACTGTAAATTCTGACAGTGCCGGAATCCTTAGTTATTTTTGCTACTATTGCGAAAGATTCTCCCTTCTTCACCTTTACGGGAGTATCGAACTTCAGCGAATAATAACCCTCGTACTTGACGTTGCTCATTGTGGCAACGGCGGATCTTGTGCCTGAAGTGGGATCGCTTGCATTCTTTAAACCTGTATACACACTCAGCTCGATGTTATTTCCTGCGGAAGTATAGGCTGCAGCTCCCGTAACATATGAATCTTCATCTGCGGTGAACACATTCGCACCGTATATATCAGGTCTGGAAAAGCCGAATGAGGCTAAGCTGTTTCCGCCGTCATAGCTGTAACGGGTATCAAAGTAATCATCAGCGCCATCGACCGTAAAGTCATAGGCAATGCCGACACCGCTTATCGACTTATCATAGTATGACAGCCAGAAATATCCGTTATCTCTTGAATAATCTCCCCAGCTGTTCTTGATGAGCCATGCACCGTCACCTGCAGGAGTTGTCTTGAAAGAAGACGCCGGAATGGTGTCATCCCATCCAACAACCGTTACGGCATGATTTGAAGTGTATTCATTAGGATTATAATAGTAACTGCTTCCATCCTCTCCGAACTTATTATCTGTATGGTTTTCGTTGTAACTCAATGAAGCGGCACCGTAATCCATAATAAGCTGTTTGAACTCGTCGTTGTCGCTGTTGTTGTTGATATGAGCCTGAAACACTCCCGTGATTTTTGCAACGGAAGAATTTCTCACCTCGTAATACTCGGATTCGGTAAAATTCTTTTCGGCAATGCTCGGCGTATTGTACTCGCTGTAAGGATAATCACTGCTTTCATTGTACGGTCCTATGCCGTTCATCAGCCCAAGACCCGCAGCCCATACATTACCGCCGTATTCAAGATAATATGTAGATCCTTCATTGTAGGTGGCAGTATCGCCCGAAGAATTGAGCTGACCGTAAAGTGCCGGATGACTCAGCATATAAGAGAGCAGATTTTCCGAAAGGTCTGTATTTTCTGCGTTGAACTTATCCGGGAACTCCTTTATCAGCGAAGCCTCGCTTATGGCTGTTGATGAAAAAGCCCAGCAAGTACCCCAGTTTCCCTGATTTTTTACAGATGTTATATAACCTTGCTCCACCGCACTGTATTTAGCAGGTGCGGCATAAACGGACAGCGACAACACGCTTGCAGTCACTGCCAGTGCTGTACCCGAAGCACAGATTCTCATTAGTTTTTTATTCATACTTCCTCCTGATGTATATGTATAAATCGACTGAATGTCTTTTAACGGTAAAAAACGTTTGTTTCCGACCATTTTACTTATTAATTATACCATTTTACGATGTGACAGTCAATTGATAAATCGTTGAATTTTATGCGACTTTTTTGCACAGAATAGATAAAATTTAAGTTTTTCTCCAAAAAGGGCTTGTATATTTTAGCTAAATATGATACAATTAACTCAAGTCAAAAGGGTATCACCCCTCAGACCCTTGCAAACGGTTTCGCTTGCAAATAAAGTTCAAGGCGTATATCGCCCCGAAAGGAATGAAAGTTATATGACAGTAAACATTACAGCGAAGAAGATTCAGGTTACTCAGGCGTTCTCGGATTACGCAACAAAGAAGATTGAAGCTAAGCTCGATCGTTTCTTCTCAGGTGACGCAGACTGCAAGGTAACACTTTCCGAGCAGAAAAATATGATAACGTGCGAAGTTACAGTCCGCACAGCAGGACTTATATTCCGTTCAGAGCAGAAAGCGGCAGACAAAAACGATGCTTTTGATGCCTGCATAGACCGTATCATAAGACAGATCCGCAAAAACAAGACAAGAGTTGAAAAACAGCTTCACAGCTCATTCAAGGGCAGTTTTGACGATGTTGTTGAAGAACAGGCTGATTTCGAGGTAGTTAAACATAAAAAGTTCAATCTCCGTCCTATGTCGGAGGATGAGGCTATACTTCAGATGAATATGCTTGAACACGCATTCTTCATGTTCAGAAACGCTAAGACCGGAGAGATAAACGTAGTTTACAGACGTGACGACGGTAATTATGCGGTTCTTGAGCCTTCGGAAGCGTAAACGATATAAAGCAACGTAAATAAATAACATACTGCCGTGCAGTGAACGCTGCACGGCAGTAATTCTATTAAAGGAGCGTTATATGAATAAAACAAACTGGGGAATCATCGCAACGGGATCTATCGCCGCAAAGCTGGCTGAAGCCATAAACAGCAATGAAAACTCCGTGCTTTATGCGGTAGCGTCAAGAAGCGAAAATAAAGCAAAGGACTTCGCTGAAAAATTCGGTGCAACAAAGCATTACGGCAGTTATGAACAGCTGGCGGCAGATGAAAATGTCGATGTTGTCTACATTGCCACACCTATGGCTCAGCATTACGAAAACGCAAAAATGTGTATCGAAAAAGGGAAAAACGTGCTGTGCGAAAAGACGATAACCCTTAACTGCAAACAGCTTGACGAGCTTATCGCACTTGCCCAAAAACACAACGTATTCTTTATGGAGGCAATGTGGATGAAGTTTATTCCTGCATTCAGGCAGGCAAAGGAATGGGTAGCCTCCGGACGAATCGGTGACATAAAGCTTGTACGTGCAGATCTGTCATCTTTTTGCCCTTACAATCCCGACAACCCGTATGACCGTTTTTATACAAATTCACTCGGCGGCGGTTCTCTGCTTGATCTTGGCGTATATCCGCTGACATTCGCCTGCGATTTTCTCGGATACAAGCCGAAAGAGATCATTACAAGCGCATATATCGGAAAAAGCAACGTAGATTATGATGCTTCCCTGCTGTTAAGATATGAAAACGGAAAATTCGCCGACTCACATATCGGTTTCGATTTTCTTAAAGACAATTCCGCCTGCATAATCGGCGACAAAGGCAGAATAGTTTTCGGCAACTGGTTCTTCTGCACTTGCTCGGTAAAGCTGTACGATGAGCTTGGCAACCTTGTTGCAGAGCCTTTGATAACTCACGATTGCAACGGCTATGAATATGAGGTGCGTGAGGTGGAACGCTGTCTTGACGAAAACAAAAAGCAGAGCGATATAAATCCGTTGTGGCAGACAAGAGCCGTCCTTGAAATTATGGACAATTGCCGCAAACAATGGAACTTGAAATTTGACGGAGAATAAAAGCATACCCCTTGCAGTAAATTTGCAAGGGGTATGCTTGTAGAAAAAGTCTTTTGTTTAATGTGCTTCTGTTATATCATTCAGCTTAGACCACGATAGCAGGC
>OHPO01000367.1_pt1 | contig 24094 bp, 23 predicted proteins | sample 1577741 | NCBI WGS metagenome assembly OHPO01 (sample SAMEA3879574, study PRJEB24766) | human gut metagenome | biome: human-associated habitat; feature: feces | place: USA | collected 1985/1987
TATATTTCTCTTTTATTTTTCCAACTGTTATTATTGTAATCATACTTCTACTAACGAAATAATAGCACATTATGATAATAAAAACTTTACTAGAAAAGATGTAGTTAATATATCATTAGATACTACAAAAGAAGACGAGTTATTTAATTATGTTGGTTTTGAAAAAGAATATGTCCGAATGAAACATTCGGAATTAGATTATGATAGTAAGGAAAAAGATGATTTTGAATTAAGTAGATAAATGTTAAAATAGTCAACATTTATTTAAAAAATCTATTGACAAATATTAAAAGTATGCTAAAATTTAATTTAATTATTTTTAAGAGGAGACTGCATGAAAAAAGATTCTATAATGGAATTATTAGATTTAATCAAAAAAATCAGTGCTAGGAATAAATATTATACTAACATTATTTACTCATGTTCTCTTTTAGACTTAATTAGTAATAAGATAATAACGGTGACCGAAATTACATTATAATATAGTGTTTTTTGGCACCGTTATTTTATTTGTAGGAGGTGTTTTGAATGAATAACAGTATTACATTACAAGATTTATTGAATAAATTAAGAGAATATAATCCTGAAGAAGTAGAAATTGTTAAAAGAGCTTACGAATACGCTGATACATTGCATAAGGGGCAAATGAGACAAAGTGGCGAACCATATATTAGTCATCCATTAAATGTTGCATATATTTTGGCAGAGATGCATGCAGATAGAGATACAATATGTGCTGGACTACTTCATGATACTTTAGAAGATACAAAAGTGACTAAAGAAGAAATAGCGGAAAACTTTAACAGTGATGTCGCTAATTTAGTCGATGGAGTAACCAAAATGAGCAAAATGAACTTTTCTTCGAAAGAAGATCAGAATTTAGCTAATACAAGAAAAATTATTACAGGGATAACAACAGACGTAAGAACAATTATAATTAAATTGGCTGATAGACTTCATAACATGAGAACATTACAATTTAAATCGGAATTTAAGCAAAAAGAAAATGCACTTGAAACTATGGAAATATTTGTTCCACTTGCTTATTATATAGGTGCTTATAGAATAAAATCAGAGTTAGAGGATTTATCATTACAATATCTTAAACCAGATATGTATAAAAAAATAGAAGAACGAAAATTAAGATTAGAAGAATCGAGCAATGATTGCTTAAAAGAAATGTTATATAAGATAGAAACTTTATTAAATGATAAAAACATACCTAATGAGATAAAGATAAGAACTAAAAATATTTATGGCATATATAAAAGATTAAATGAGGGTCATAAATTATCTGATATACATGATTTGTTGGCACTTAAAATAATGGTAGATGAAGTAGAAAATTGCTATAGAACATTATATTTAATACATAATGAGTATCATCCAATAAATGATAAATTTAAAGATTATATTTGTAATCCAAAAACAAATATGTATCAAAGTTTGCATACAACAGTTTTTGGACCAGATGATAGATTGGTTCAAACTCAAATAAGAACTTTTGATATGGATAAGATAGCTTCATTCGGATTATCTACATACTGGGATATAGAAAAAGGTAATGCAAGAGAAGTTATGCAAAAAGATTTAAGCGGCAAATATCAATTTTTCAATTCTTTAGTAGAAATAAACAAAGTTTTTGGAGATAATAAAGAGTTTATAAATCAAGTTAAAAATGAACTGTTTTCAAATAAGATATATGTTTATACAACAAAAGGAGAAATAATGGAACTTCCAAAGGGAGCTAGTGTGATAGATTTTGCTTATAAAATTCATACTGATGTTGGTAATACAATGGTGGCAGCACAAGTTAATAATGAATATGTTGATGTAATGACAGAACTAAAAAATAAAGACAGAGTAAAAATAATTACTGATGACTTATCATATGGACCAAGAGAGGATTGGGAAGATAAGGCAGTCACAACATATGCAAAAAGAAAAATAAGAGAATTTAATAGGAGATAAAAATTATGCTAGATAAAATAAAAAATGATATTTTGAAAAATAAAAGAGAAATAATAGAGATTTTGTCAATAATAGAAAACAAATCTGTGGCTAGTGAAGAAATAGAATTATGTATAAAAGCATTAGGGCATAGTCAAAAATATTCTGAAAAAAAAATTAAAGTGATTTCATCATATTTGCCGATGAATTTGCCATTATATTCCTTAATAACATATGTGATAATCCCAAGATTAAACGCCGATACATGTAATTATAGGCCTTCAACAAAAACACTTGAAATATCAAAAAAACTTCATAAATTACTCAAATTGGATTCGTATAATATAAACCTATTTGAGGGGACTAGGTTTGACTATAATAAGAATCTTGTTAAAAATTCAGATGTAGTTATATTTATAGGCAAGCCATCTAACGCTGAGAAATTAACGAAAGAACTTTCATCAAATACACTATTTATATATTTTGGTGTTGGTCAAAACCCGGCCATTATAGCAAATGATGCCAATTTAGAACTTGCGAGTGAAAAAATTGCTGATTCTATAATGTTTAATTATGGTCAAGATTGCGCTAAGCCAAATGTAATATTATGTAAGAGCACTATGTACCCAGAGTTTAAAAAAAAGTTATTAACTGCCATATATAATAGATTAGAACAAAAAACAACTATAAAAAAATTGGAAGTTTTTAAGGATGTTATTAATCTCTTGATTAGAGATAAAGCATATGTAGAATTTGGAGGCAATATAAATATACCAAACCAAACAATTGACCCTATTATTGTGACAAAAAAATTTTCTGACTTAAAATCTAATTATGATGAATATTATGCGCCGGTGTTTAGAATAATGTTATATGATAATGTTAATGATTTAAAAAAATATTTTTCAAATCAGAAATATAAAGATGAAAATATGAATATTTCTTTGTTTGGAAATTCAAGATATATTGAAAAGTTACCAGCATCATTAGTGTTGAATAATGAAATTGTGTCTGATATAGACAATGGTTTTTGTGAATATGGAGGCTATGGTAAGAACACATCATATTTATCATATAAAGGAGTTACCATTAATAAACCATTACTTATTAATAGAGAAATTAATGATTTTTACAATAATGAAAGTTTTGTTAATTCGGCACAAAGTTTATCAAAATATAATGTTAAAAATGATACAAAATTAAAAAAAATAATGTTGAGTGAATATGAAGATAGAATTAGAACACTTTTTGGTAGTAATTTAAATTTTTCGTTTATTTTTGGTTCTTATGCAAAAAGACTCGAAAAACAAACCTCTGATGTTGATATGTTTGTATGTTTAGACGAAGAAGATAAGTTCGCTATTAATGAATTTAGAAATTGGTATTTTAAATTTCATTATATGTATGGAAAATTTCCTGATGTTTTGTATCCGGGAGAAGTAGTAACTAGAGAAAAATTAGAAAGTATAATTGATAATAATTATAATGTTAATTTTAATGTAATTAATGATTCTGATACGTTTGATTCATTATTTTACACCCAAATATTTACTGACAAAAAAATCAACATTATTGGGGATCAAAAAAATTTAATGGAATATGAAAAAAAATTTCAAAAATTTGTACCGGATTTTTGTGAAGCAATATTTGAAACGTTGAAAAAGAATGACAAAATTAGAGATGATAGAGATTATATGAAGTGTTTGATTGCGTTGTCATGCAATGATCTCCTATTTTTTGGAAGAAAACTTGATTTTGAAAAAGCACCACAGATGTATAATGATATTATTGATGAATTAGATGATGGTTTTTTGGGAAAATGTATAAAAAAAAGACAATTATTATAATCGTTTACAACGATAAAAAAAGGTGATACAATAGCAAAAACAAAAAGGAGTGTTAATATGATAAATTTTATAAAAGAACAAGAAAAAAAACTGAAGAAAATTATCTTAGAATGTGGATATTCAATTGAAAATGTAAATATAGTTCCGTCTTCGAGACCGGATTTAGGACAGTATCAATTTAATGGAGTTATGGAATTAGCTAAAATAAGTAAAACAAATCCAAGAATAATAGCAAACTTAATTGTAGAAAAAATGTGTGATGATGATGATTATAAAGATGTAAATGTGGCTGGGCCTGGTTTTATAAATATAACTTTTTCTGATAAACTATTATCTAATTATATCGAATCTACTAGAAAATATCATAATTATGATAAAAATACAATAAAAAGAAAAAAGATAGTTATAGATTATGGTGGACCTAATGTTGCAAAAACTCTTCATGTTGGTCACTTGCGTAGTGCCAACATAGGAGAAGCCTTAAAAAGATTAAGTAAACAACTTAATTATGATGTTATAAGTGATATTCACTTAGGCGATTGGGGACGCCCAATGGGATTAATAATGTTGGAATTGAAGAAAAAACATCCAGATTGGGTTTATTTTGATGAAAATTTTAATGGAGAATATCCAAAAAGATGCCCTATTAGCAATGAAGATTTGGAAAAGCTTTATCCAATAGCAAGCGCAAAGGCTAAAATTGATGAACAGTATTTAAAAGAGGCAAGGGATATTACAACAAAATTACAAAAAAAGCAACAAGGTTATTATGAATTGTGGAAACAAATTATAGCTATTTCAATATCAGAAATAAAACGTTTGTATGATAAATTGAATGTATCTTTTGATTTATGGAATGGAGAAAGTGATTCTGATAAATATGTTTTAGATGTAATAAATTATTTAAAAGAAAAAGGATTAGTATACGAGAGTGATGGTGCTCTGGTTATGGATGTTAGTTTACCAGGAGATACTGTTAATATTCCACCATTATTGTTAATTAAATCTAATGGTGCTATTTCATATGAAACAACAGATTTAGCAACATTATGGGATAGAGTTAATAGTATTAAACCAGATGAAATCTGGTATGTAGTTGATAAACGACAATCATTGCACTTTGAACAAGTTTTTAGAGCTGCTTACAAATCAGGTATTGTTCCGAAAAGTGTAAAATTAGAATTCGTTGGATTTGGTACAATGAATGGCAAAGATGGCAAACCATTTAAAACTAGGGATGGGAGTGTTATGACGCTTTCTGCCCTAATTGAGTCTATAAAACATGAAACATTAAAAAAATTAAACCCAAATATAGTTGGTGATGCAAGAGATGAAATATCTGATTTAATAGCAGTTGGGGCTTTAAAATATGCTGATTTACTTCCTAACAGAAGTACTGACTATATATTTGATGAAGATAAGTTTAGTGATTTTAACGGAAAAACCGGTGTTTATTTATTGTATTCTACAATTAGAATGAAAACATTATTGATGAAAGCTAAAGAACAAAATGTAGAAATAGGTCCGATAAATGTATTTGTGAATGATTTTGATAGGAACATTGCATTAAAATTATTAGAAACTCCAGTTGTTTTAGATAAGGCATTTAAGGATAAATCTCTTAATGAAATAGCAGAATATTTATATCAATTAATTAATATTTTTAATAATTTTTATGCTTCAAATCATATTTTAGCTCAAACAAATGATAAAATAAAACAATCATGGTTAGGCTTGGTTGAAACCGTTTATAATACTAGTTCTGAATTATTAGATGTTATGGGCATAGAACAGCCAAAAAGAATGTAAAATAAAAAGAAAGGGGATAATTCAATTTGAATAAGTGTGTACTTATAACAGGTGCTACAAGAGGAATAGGACGAGCTACTGCTATTAAATTCGCAAAATCAGGTTACGATGTAATAATAAATTATTTGAATAATGATGATTTGGCAGAGAAATTAAAAGAAGAGCTGATTTCGAAATATTCAGCAAATATTACTCTTATTAAAGCAAATGTTAAGATCGAACAAGATGTGATTAAGTTAAAAAATGAAGTGTATAAAAAATATAAAAAAATAGATGTTTTAGTAAATAATGCTGGAGTTATTTCTGATAAAGAATTTCGAGACAGAACAATAGATGACTTTAATGCTATTATAGGTGCTAATTTAGCTAGTGTTTTTTTAATGAGCAAATATTTTGGATTTGAAATGTATAAAGAGCATACAGGAAAAATAATAAATATTTCTTCTACAAATGGTATAAATTCATACACACCTACTACTATAGATTATGATGCGGCAAAAGCAGGAGTGATATCTATGACAAAAAATCTAGCTGTGGAATTTTCTCCTTATGTTAATGTTAACTCTGTTGCTCCAGGATGGGTTGATACTGATATGAATAAAGATCTTCCCACTAAATTGTTGGAAGAAGAAAAGAGAAAAATTTTACTAAAACGATTTGCAAAACCAGAAGAAATAGCAAATGTTATATATTTTTTATCAAGCGATGAGTCATCATATGTAAATGGTCAAACAATAATAGTTGATGGGGGATATTAATTATGAATAAATTTGATAATGTGTTTATAGAAAATGATTTTGTAATTCCTGATTATAATAATTTGAATATTGTTGATTTAGCTAAATACTTGTATAGTTGTTATGGAATAGAATCTGATTTCAATAAAAATTTTGAAAAATTTCAAAAATTGATTCCGAAAAATAAACACACTTTATTAATTTTATCAGATGGAATGGGATCAAATATCATAGAAAAGATACCTGATGATAACATTATCAAAAAAAATAAAGTTAGTGATATGATAACTGTTTTTCCTAGCACAACTGCTTGTGTTCTTACTTCATTAGTTACAGCTAAATATCCTTCGGAACATGGAATTTGGGGTTGGTATAATTACTATAGACCAAAAAATGTAAATTATTATCCATTACTTTTTTTGGAAAGAGGTAGTAATAAACCATTGTCTAATTTTGGAATTTCTCCTAAGGATATATTTATTTCAGAATCGAAATTAAAACATCTTAATTGCAAAACAACCATTTTGTTTCCGAAAGATATTAATGATAGCATTTATTCTGATTTTGTATCGTTTAAAAAAAATAGATTTGGATATAAGGATTTTAATGATATTGTTGATATCTTTAAAAAAGAATGTTTAAATTATGAAACTACTTTTACCTATTTATATTTGCCAGATATTGATAACATTGAGCATGATTATGGAATTGATGACGAAAAAGTTTTTAGAAAATTAAATGAAATAAGTGCTTTAGTTGAAAAATTATCAAAAATAGATGATTTAACAATAATTGTAACAGCTGATCATGGGCAAATAAATATACATGAAGATGTTATAATGGATTATAATAAATATAATAAATATTTTTATTCGGAACCTACTATTGATTTTGGAACAGCTTTTTATTATGTCAAAGAAGAAATGAGAAAAGACTTTGTGAATGAATTTAACAAGGATTTTAAAAACAAAATGTATTTATTTGAAACAAGTGAATTTATTAAAAAAAATATATTTAGTTTATATAAATTAGATAACTATTCAAAAGAAGGTTTAGGTGAATTTATAAGTTTGTGTAAACCTGGATTTTGTTTTATAAATTCCCAAAATGTAAAAGAATATTATCGAAAAACCTTAGGAAATCACTCTGGTTTAACGAGGGATGAAATGATTATTCCTTTGATAATAATTAATTCAAAAAATATTAGTTAAAAATAACTTTGTAAATAGGTAATGAAAAAGATTTTAATAAATGATATACCTACAAAGGAAATAAATATAGATAGTGATATATTATCAATTGATTTGTTAGTACTATGTTCTTTGACTAAGTCTAAAACAGAAGCTAAAAGGTTGACTTTGCAAAATGGAATTAAAATAGATGGAGAAAAAGAAAAATACTATGTTAAGGATCATCATATTCCAATTATATCAAGAGAACTTTGAAATAAATGCCAAGAAATATTAAACAAAAGAAGAAATGAAATGTCAGAGAAAGAACATCATTCTAAACATTATTGCTATAGATATACATTTAGTTCTAAAATTGAATGCGGTATATGTGACTCAAATTATGTCCATAGAATAAGCGGTAATCAAAAAGGAAAGAAATATTTCTATTGGTCTTGTTATAATAAAGTTACTTTAAAGGAAAAATGTCCCAAATCATTAACAATTAGAGAAGATGTATTAAAAGAAATGTTTATTGAAGTTTATAACTCAATTACAACTCAAAAGCATAAAACGAGAGATAGACTAATAAAAGAAATAAAAGAAACTATAACTAGCGAAGATAATAAGAAGGAATTGAGTAAACTTTATAGTGAAGTACAAACTTTACAAAAAAGACTATCTAATTTAATTGATTTAAAACTTGATAAAATAGAAAACAAAGATGTCTATAATGAAAAAGAAGAAGAAATTTCAAATAAAATAAAAATGCTAAATGAACAAATTGAACAGTTAGAATATAAAGATATATCTAAAAGACTTAAAGATATTGAGAAAATCATAAATGAAGAAGAACAACCAATGGAAATGTTTGATGATGTTAAATTTGAAAATTTAGTAGAAAAAATAATTATAGGCAAACAATATAGAGATGGTTATATTAATCCTAATACTATAAGATTTGTTCTAAAAATTGGTACAGAGTATAAATTTAAAGATTTGTCATTTGTGCCAAACAAGAAATATAGGTGCAGTAGAGAGTTTTAAGAAAACAGATACTTTAGAATTTTATAAGAGAGAAAGAGGAACAAATGTTAAAACATGTACAACTGGTAGTATTTGTAATGATAATGTGATAAGAACAACCGTTTGGACTGGATATGTAGCACTACCATATGTAACAGATTGGGCCTATGCATGTAGTGAAAGTATATGTGAAACAAATATGCAAGCACAAGATGATTCAAATAATTATATATGCAAGAATAATAACTGGATGCAAAGGAGTACATGGACATGGTATTTAACACCAAGTATTGGTTCTGGTGGTGCCGATATAAGTAATTATTAAGGGTTAAATTAAAAAAAATAATATGTTAAAATATTGTTAGGTGATATTATGGAAAAAGAATACTATAAAGCATATGAAAAAAGATATAAACAACTACATGAAAATAATTTGTCTTGGGAAACAGATGTTAAAACAAATATTATTGAAGATACAATAATAAAATATAATATTGATAATGCTGCTTCTATTTTAGAAATAGGATGTGGTGAAGGTAGAGATGCTAAATATTTACTAGGTAAAAATTATAATGTATTAGCAACTGATGTATCAAAGGAAGCAATTAACTATTGTAAAAAGATTGATAAAGAACATTCTAATAATTATGAAGTACTAGATGTTTTGGATTACGATGATTTTAGTAAAAAATTTGATTTCATTTATTCTGTTGCATGTCTTCATATGTTAGTTTTAGATGAAGATAGAAATAAATATTTTGAGTTTATAAATAATCATTTAAATGATAATGGATATGCGCTTGTATTAACAATGGGAGATGGAAAAACAGAAAGAAGTAGTGATATTACCAAAGCTTGGGAAGATGTTGAAAGAATTCATCAAGAATCTGGAATTAAAATGAATGTTGCTACTACAAGTTGTAGAATAGTTAATTTTGAAACTTTAACTAAAGAAGTAGAATTACAAAATTTAAAAATTATTGAACAAGGAATAACAAGTATAATACCTAATTTTCCTGAAATTATGTATGCAGTCATAAAGAAAAATTAATTTTTTCGAGTCTGTAAATAAATTTGTGTAAAGATAAAATCCTTTCTATGGTAATATTATTATTGTACAAAGTTTCCTTTTTAGAAGAGCATGCCAGCTTTCTATTGGCGAATCATCTATTGGAGTTCCTTTTCTTGACATAGAAATCTGTATTCCGTTTGATTCACAAATGGCTTTGTACTCATAAGATGTATATTGGAAACCTTGATCACTATGAATGATTAGTCCATGTACATCTTTTTCCTTATCTAAAGCTTCATTTAAAGTATCCATAACAAGTTTATTATCATTATGTTTGGATATTTTATAAGCAACTACATGTCTGTCATATAAATCAATTATTGTAGATAAATAATCTCTAGAACCTTTAAATATTAAATATGTTACATCTGCATCCCACACTTTATTTAATGCACCAGTAGTAAAATTTCTATTTAATAAATTTGGTTTAACTTTATCTTCTATTCTTTCATTCTTATTTTTCTTCTTTGATTTTCTTATATATTCAGCCATTAAATTATATTTTTTCATTATTCTTAAAACCTTCTTTCCGTTCATAACTACACCATATTTTAGGAGTAGACCTTCAACAATACTACGATAACCATATGTACCTTTAGAATCATCAAATATTTCAAATAATCATAATAATCAGGATCTTCTTTATTTCTATACTTATAATAAGTTTTTGGACTTATATTAAGTACGGCACACATATTATATAACTTATAATTATCTCTATATAGATTAATAAAAGTTACTTTTTCTCTCGTTGTGCCTTGAGGAAGGCCTGGTATTTTTTTAATATTTCATATCTTTCTTTCCAATCCTCTTTAGTTAAATCTTTTTCTTTAGGTCGACCTTTTTGTTTTGAAATAGTTGTTCCTGTATTTCTATATTTTCTAACCATACTTTCAACTGTTTTCCAACTAATTCCACGGTCTTTTGCTATGCTTTTATAAGAACCTTGTCCAGATAAATATTGACCAACTATTTCTGTTCTTTCTTCATCAGTAAATCTTATAAATTTTTGCCCTTTTGAAGCCATAAGAAAAACACCTCCTTTCGGAAGTGTATTCTAACATATTTTTAAAAGTCTTTTTTTATAATGTCTACTCTAAAGAGTGCATTTATATGCATTCTTTTACTACTTATTATAGAACTCAACAACAAGTGATTCATTAACATCACTTGATAATTCACTTCTTTCAGGTAATCTTATATAAGTACCTTCAAGTTTATTCTTATCAAATGAAACATAATCAACTGTCTTAGTTACTTTTTCTAATGATTCTTTCATTGCCTTATGATCTTTAGAGTTTTCTCTAACAGCAACTACATCACCTGGTTTAACTTGATAAGATGGGATATCAACTTTTCTACCATTAACACTTACGTGACCATGATTTACAAATTGTCTAGCACCACTTCTTGTACTAGCAAGACCCATACGATAAACTATATTATCAAGTCTGCTTTCTAGTAACTTAAGGATATTCTCACCATGAATACCTTTTAATTTTGCAGCTCTTTCAAAAGTTTTCTTTAATTGCTTTTCACTTATTCCATAAATAAATCTAATCTTTTGTTTTTCAACTAATTGAACACCATAGTTAGATAATTTTCCTTTTCTACCATTTCCATGTTGTCCAGGTCCATATGGTTTCTTAACTAATTCTTTACCATTTTCTAAAGTTGAAATACCAACACGACGACTTCTTTTATAAGCTGGTCCAGTATACCTTGACATAACATTTCTCCTTTCTTTTGTTTACTTAAACAAGAGATTATAATCTCAGTTCATAGGGTGTTTATTACTATTTTCACTAAGCAGCTAGCTACTAATATATAAAAAACAAACACATTACAAACTTAATTATAATGCTGCTAAAATGTTTAAAGCATATGTATTATAATATTTAATATGATTTTAGTCAAGATTTAGTTCTAAAATGTCAGAATATGTGGTAAAATGTATATAGTATTTATAATAGGAGGAATTTCTATGAACGATATTATATTGTTAATTGTTACTTATTATATTCTAGCCATTCTATTAATAATATTAGTACTTAATTTAATACAATATGCAAGTAAAAAGAAATATAAAGGCGAATTAGATAATTTAGATGTTGAAAAAAATGAAATAATAGACGCTCCTATAATGACGGAATTATCCAAAGTAGAGAGTTTAACTAAAACAAAATCTATAAAAGAGAAATATATACTTTGGAAAAAAGAAATAGATGACATAAAAGAAAAAATGACAATAGATGTTAATGATATGATATTAGAAGCAGATTTGTTCTTAGAACAAAAAGATTTTAAAGATTATCTAAGTAAAAAAACAAATATAGAAATTAAATTATACGAAGCAAAAGAATTAAAAGCAAGATTATTAAAAGAAATAAAAGAAATAACTCTTAGTGAAGAGAGAAATCGTATAATGATAACAGATTTAAAAACAAAATTTAGAGATATAATACACATATTTGAAACAACTAAAGATACTTTTGAACCAGTAACTAAACCAGTTGAATTGCAGATAGAAAATATAGAAAAAATGTTTCAAGATTTTGAAGTATTTATGGAAAAACAAGATTATGTAGAAGCAAACAAAATAGTAGATATAATAGATACACTTATTAAACATTTAGAAACAATTGTAGATGAAATACCAGGTGCACTTGCACTTGCACTTACAATTATTCCAAAAAGGATTGCAGAATTAAAAAGTTCATATGAAAACATGGTTAAAAATGGTTATCAATTAGATTATCTAAATATTGAGTATAATATGGAAGAAATAGATAAAAAGATACAAGATATAATGTCAAGAATAAGAGTATTGAATTTAGAAGATGTACTATTTGAACTAAAAACAATGTTAGAATATACTGATTCAGTATTTACAGATTTCGAAAGAGAAAAATTAGCAAGAAAAGAATATGAAGATTCAATAACAATATTCAAATCAAAAGTAAATAAAATAAATGATGTAATGAATAAATTATATGGGAGAGTAGTAGATGCTAAATATAATTATAAATTATCAGAAGAACAACTTAGTTCATTAGATGAATTAAGTAGTGAGTTACTATCTTTAGATGAAGATTTTAATAAACTATATGATACGACTAAAACATCTAGTTTCCCATATACAAGATTAAATAAGGAATTAGAATTACTTATTATCAAATTATCCAGTGTAGAAGAAAAACTAGATAATTATATGCAATCAATAGGAAATATGCAAGAAGATGAAAAAAGAGCAAGAGAACAACTTACTGATATGGAAAACTTATTAGAAAGTTCAAAATCTAAAATGAGAGAATATAAACTTCCAATAATACCTAACATATATTTTATTGAATTAAAAGAAGCTATTGAAGCATTAAGAGAAGTAACAAAAGAATTAGATAAAAAACCAATAAATATAGATATATTAAATACAAGAGTAGATACAGCACGTGATTTAGTATTTAAATTGCATAATACATCAAATGAATTAGTTAAAACAGCAATATTAGCAGAAAATGCAATAATGTATGGAAATAGATATAGAGCAAAAAAACAATATGTTGACGATGGACTTAATAAAGCAGAATTATTATTCATAAAAGGTGAATATAAAAAAGCATTAGAGTTATCTTTAAACACAATTGATATAATTGAACCAGGTATATACAAGAAATTACTTGGATTATATGAAAAAGATTCTAAATGATTTAGAATTTTTTTATACAAATAAAATATAATTTATTAGGTGGTTTGATGAAAAAGAAAATAGAATATATTTTAATGTTAATTCTTTTTGCATTAAGTTTAATTTATACAAATTCAGCAACAAATATAATAAAAAAAGAAGATCCAATAATGAAAAGTATTATGAAAAATAAAAATGCATATAAAATAGAAAGTGTTAATGCAAAAATAGAAAATGATACAATTACTCCTGGTGTAAATGGTTGCGAAGTTGATATAAATAAAAGTTACCAAAATATGAAAAAAATAAACGAATATACTGATAAAATGCTTAAATATAAAGATTTAATACCAGAAATAACAATTAGTAATGTATATAATAAATATATAACAAATGGAAATGATACAAAAAGAGAAGTTTCAATAATTGTAAACATAGATGAAAAAATAGATGAAGTAGTTACTATGGCAAATGATAACAAAATAAAAATAAATATGTTTCTAGATAGTGAAATGCTAAAAAATGGACCAATTAAAATAGAAAAAACTTATATTCATATATATAACGGAGGAGTTAATAACAATTACGATGATATAACTATTGAATGGATGAATGACATAATAGAAGATAACTATAATGAATCAAAATACTGTATAAATAAAAACAAAAACGATAATAATTTAATGATATGTGCAAGAAATAAAATGCATACGATAAATCCAAACTTAATAGTAATGCATTCTAATTTATACAATATTAAATCATTAATAACAAATGGAAGTATAATGATAAAAACAATATAAATAATATAAAAAGTATCTCTAATTATATATTATCAAAGGGTTATAAGATAGTATTCCTAGATGAACTTTTAAATGAAAAAACTTGTAAATAGCAGAAATGAAGATTGAATAATCAATCTTTTATTTTTTATAATTTACATCTTTTTTACACCCATATATTAAACATAAATATTACTACAATTGATTTTTATCTTTTTTTTTGCTATAATGCTTACGCATTGTCTTTTTAATTTGGAAAGAAGGTTATAAAATGAGTAAAATTAAAATTTTTAGTTTGGGCGGATTAAATGAAAATTCAAAAAACATGTACGTTGTTGAAGTTGATGAAGACATTTTCGTTTTTGAAGCAGGACTTAAATATGCAGATGATAAGTTTTTAGGTGTTGACTATATAATACCTGATTATAGTTATATAAAAAATAATATAAAAAGAGTAAGAGGAATATTTATAACTCACCCACACTCTGAACAAATAGGGGCTTTAGGTGATATAGTAAGTGAATTGCCAAATATAAAAATATATGGTACAAAATTTACAATTGATTTTATTAAAAGATTACTTAATGATCACAATGTAGTTGCAAATAACCTAATAGAAATTTCTCCACATAAAAAAATAAACTTTGGAAATGTCAGTATATTTCCAATAGCAATTACACATTCACTTCCTGACAATGTTGGATATGTAATAAACACAAGTGATGGAGCGATTGTATATACAGGAAGTTTTATATTTGATCCTACTATGAGAGGTAGTTTTAAAACGGATATAGGTAAACTTGCATATGTAGGAAAACAAGGCGTATTATGCCTAATGAGTGAATCATTATATGCAGATAAAAAGGGCTTTACAAGTCCTAACCATAGAATATTGCCTTTAATAAACGAAACTATGATAAGAAGAGAAGGAAGAATAATATTTAATATATTTTCTAACAATATATGTCGTATACAAGAACTATTTGATGCATTAAGTAAAAGCGTAAGAAAAATTGTTATAATGGGAAAAACTTTACAAGGTACCATTAAATATTTATTAGATAATAACTATTTATTTATAGAAAGAGAAAAAATAGGAGATTTATCAAATCTAGATGACAAAGATGTTGTAATACTTACTTCATCAGATAATGAAAGACCGTTTTCTAACTTAGATAGAATTCTTAATGGATATGACAAATACGTAAAAATAAAAAATACTGATACAGTATTTTTCCTAGATTCTATTACTGATTCAGTAGAAAGAAGTGCAGTTAGAATATTTGATAGCATATCAAGAACAGGAGCAGAAGTAGTAACTTTATCAAAAGAAAAAATTACTTACCACGCATCAAGTGAAGATTTAATGCTTATGCTAGATTTAATAAGTCCAGAATATTATTTTCCAGTAATGGGTGAATATCGCCATCAAGTAGCAAATGCAAATGTAGCAGGCAAGATAGGAATACCAAAAGAAAAAATACTATTAAAACAAAATGGTGATGTAGTACAGTTCCAAGATGGAAAATTAGTAGATAATTTCGAACATATAAACGTTGATGAAATAATGATAGATGGTACATCAAGCGAAGACATAGGAGAATTAGTACTTAAAGACAGAGAAATGTTAAGTGATAATGGTATTGTAATAGTATGTGCAACTCTTGATAAGAAAACAAAAAAAGTATTAGCAGGTCCAGTTATACTTACAAGAGGATTTGTTTATGTAAAAGACAGTGCAGATCTTATCAAAGAGATAGAAAGAATATCATTAGAAAAAATAATTGAAAATACAAATAACAATTATGTAGAATTTAATAAAATTAAAAATGCTATAAGAGAAGAAGTAGGTAAATACTTATATTATGAAACAGAGTGTAAACCAATGATTATTACAGTAATACAAGAGGTTTAAACTCTTTTTTATTCGCCAAAAAAAGAACAAGAAAGACTGCAAATGATTACAAAGGTAAACCAATAAACTTTGATTTAATTGATTATAAACTAAATGATAGTTCTCATAATATGAGAGTATTCAAATAAAACAAATTTAATAATTTCACATCGAAGCTTTATTAAAGCCCTTCATTTAATCAAAAAAACTCTATTCTTTACAAATATGAGGAAAGATGCTGATGTATTTGGAGCTTACTTTTTAACACTACAAAGAATATATGGTAAACAATTCTTATTCAACCGTTAATACTTTCCATAGCACAATTTTCAGTTGGAGAACCTGGCTTAGAAACAGAATGTATGATATTATATAAATATAAAGATTCATTGAATCTTTTAGAGCAGTACACGGAACCTTGGTCTGAGTGGATGATCATTTCAAGGTCTGTGTACTTTTTATTTTTTTCTTCAATAACTTTAGCCATAGCAATAAGATAAGCATCAGGATTGCCTTTTTTATTTGATAAATAGTAAGCATCTATTTCGTTATTAAATAAGTCAATATAAAGTGTAAGTTCATAATAATGTTTATTTGCCAAAAAAGCAGTCATATCAGTAACAATAAGCTGAAAAGACCTTAAAGGATTTAATTCAGCTAAAATGTAATTAGGAAAGTTTTTAAGCACACGATTTACTTTTTACCATACCTTTTAAAATGTATAGAAGCAGATTTAATATTAAGAAATTTACATATTTTGTGAGCATAATTATCAGAGTAAACGGTACCGTTATCTAATCTAATTTTAGCATTTAACCAGCGATAGCCATGAGAAGGATATCTCTTATGATATTCCTCAAATTCTCTGCAAGCATAAGATCTACTTAATTCTCTTTGAGAAGGATTACTTCTTCTACCTAACCATATATAAAAACCAGAACGGTTAATACTCATTTCTTTACACAAAGCATTGATAGAATATTTATTAGATAATTTCAAAATTACTTCATATTCTTTTTGGAGAAAGTAACGAATACCTTTTTTCCGTACCACCTCCTTTCACAGTGTAAGTTTTTTTTAATCTAGCAATCTCAATATCCTTTTTTCATAATAATATTTTTAAGTTCATCTTTGTTAAGGTCGTCATAATTAATATCATTGTCATTATTAACAGGATTAAAATCATAAACTATTTCAGTGACAGGGTCAAAACAGTGAGGATTTTTATTATAAGAAGTAATCCATTTTTCTAATATTTTAATAGGAATATTATATTCATTAGCAGTTTTCAATGTTGAAAAATAATTAATACAAATATTTTCACAAATTTTCTTTTTAAGTTCACGACTATGTAGCATATTTAATTCCTCCTTATTGTCTAAAAATGCAGTATTTTCTTGTATAAATTGTCCACTATTTATTTTTTTATTCTTCTCTAATATATAAAGAATAATTATACCAACTACTAATATCTCCATTATTCAGCACCTACATTCTCATTATAATATTTTTCACCATTTAGTAAGAAATAACTATTAATTATAATAATTGCATGTAATAATATTCTAACTACTGTTTGATCTAATAATTTTAAATATGAATCCATTCCAAGCAGATACTGAATTAACATTACCATCAAGTATAATAGGATTCCATATCTTAAAAATGATTTATGAAATGCAGATCTATCCATTCTATCTCTATAAACACCTTCTACTAGTGCATCTATATCTACAAGCATTGCATCTAGTGTATCTTTAGCATCTAATGAGCCCTCTTGTGTAATTTGATAAAATAATTGATGCATATTTTTTACTATATGATAGTCATATTTTTTATCCATATATTCTATTGATTCTTTTACTGACCCATTTACATAGGACATATCTATCATTTGTTTTACATCACTTAAAACGGGATCTTCTAATACTCCAGATGAATAGACACCTTCTAATGATTTTACAAATGATTCAGTTACAGCAAATTCCATTATTGTATTTGTTGTATATACTTGGATTTGTTCAAAAATAAATTCGCTATATACTCTTTTACATCTTAAGTAAGCTAAATATGGAATAACTAATACTGCTACTACTACATAAAAAATACTTATTATTATGCTGTAAAAATATAAATATGAAACTATAAACGCAGCACCTGCAAACATTATTACTTGCACTGTATATTGTTTTGGGGTGTATTCCATGCCGAGTTCTTTTACTTTCTCTCTTATTTTTTTAAATGAGTAGGGTGCAAATTTATCATATGCTTCTCCTACTTTTCCAACTATAAACTTATATGTAATAGCACCTGTATTTTTTCTATAAATTACTATAAATAGAGCAATAATGAGTATTAGTAAAAATTCCATAGTATACCTCCTTTATTATATCTCTAGTATTTCTTCACTTAATTTTGATTTCACAGTTGGTGTACTTGTAACATCTTCCTCTTGTTTTACTATAACATCTTTAGGAAGGATTACACCCTGTGCTGATAAATAATCCAATAGATATCTAGTTGGATTTGCATAATAAACTTGTCCAGTTGGTGTTTTTTTATAAATTATATTACTTTTTGCGTTATTCTCATCATCAACATAAAATTCGCAAACTTCACAAACTTCACGAATAAATCGTTGTGTATTTTTATCTTGGTATCCTCTTATATGAACGCCTATTTGAACATATCTATAAACTGATTTTAAGAATTGATCAATATCAAGGTTAGTTTCAAGCAAACTATACATACGATTTGGTATTGAAGCGGCTTTATCAGCATGTATTGTAGATATTATATAGTGTCCTGATGAAATGGAATTACGCACAGCCATTACCGCTTCTGCACTACGTACTTCTGATAGTAATATCCATTTTGGATTTTGTCTCATGCATGTAACTAATACATCTGAATAAGATGCAATATTATTAGTTTTCATTGCTACTATATCTCTATATGGGAATATTCTATCTAAATGTAGTTCTAGAGTATCCTCGATAGTTATAAGTTTTTCATTTTCTTTAGTGTGTGCTGCTAGATATTTTAAAAACTCTGTTTTACCACTACCTGTTTCACCACTTATAATTATATTGCAATGACCTTCAACACATTTAAGTAGAAAGTCATGTATGGTTTCTGTTATATATTTTTCTTCTATTATTTTTTCTTTTTTTAATCTGATCTTTGCGGGTGTTTTTCTCATTAAAAGTGCAATACCATTTTTTGCTATTGAATCATGTACAAAGTTAAGACGAAGCTCTGCACTTTCTGCATCCAAAAAGGGGTGTGCCATATTGAAAGTTTTACCCATCATATTTGCGCACTGAAAAGCAAGCTTTTCAATTATAGCATTATTAACGTCTTGCAATTCTGGCTTATAAATTCCCTTTGAAAGTGATTTAAGCCATAACTGCCCATTATTACTATATGATACGTCAGTAATATCGTCATCATCTAAATATTTTTTTAATGGGCCAAAATCAACATTAGTAAACATCGTATCCATAAAGCCCTCCTTTTTTTCTACTGCTCTTCAGTAGGATTATAAAACGGTGGCAATTCATCTACTGGAACTGTACCTGTATTTAATTCTATGAAGTTTTTAAGTGCTGTACTAGCCAATCTAATAGCGCCTGGTTCAGAACTATATGACTCAGTTGTAGGTACTGGTATTAATTCTGCAGAAATTTCTCTTATATTTGATAGATATGTTGCTTTTCTCAATAATAAATGCATATCTTCAGGCACAGCAAATATTATGATGCTTGGAACTCTTTCTTCATCACTATTTTCAAAAACATGTTTTCCATTTCTATCTTTTACAGCAAGTACTTTAACATTTTCAATTAATTTACCTACAGTTACCTTGCCATCAGAGTTTAAATATTTAAAATATACATCTATATAGTTATTTGGAAATATTGAATTACCATAAGTACTATTAACGTTTACAGATAAGTTAAATGGTGTATAGCCCTCTGGTATTGAAATAAATGCTGAATCTGGTAATTGATCAGATGTAACAACTGTCTGTGTGTAAAACAAACTTCCCTCTGGTATTATTGTATTATAATTAGACCATTTACCTACTATATATTTTATATTTGTGATTGTTGATTTGTTAATCATACTAGGCATAACATCCATGTATCCAATCATATCTTCTGTTATTTTTGTTCTTGGTTGTATTGTTGTTTTTGCGTACGGAACCTTTGTAGGATTAGTAGCTTGTTTTATTCTATAATTATATCCAAAGTATATTATACCAACAATAAGTGCTACTCCTATAATTGTTACTGTATTTTTGTTTTGTAAAAATCTTTTAATTTTGAAACCTAAATTGCCCATTTTATTCCTCCTAGCATACTTTTATTATAAGATAATTATATCATATTTTTATTTTATGTAAACTTAATTTTTATTTTTTGGACGTGAAAAGAGAAAAGTATATTACTTTCTCTTTACAATTGTCGGATTATTTATTATAAATAAACTTTTTTCCATTTCGCTTAAATTAAACGTATCATATGGATAATTACTATTATAATCTCTTACTCTTTTTATAGATCCTCTATCCAAAGATATTTCAAATTTTTGTAATGTTAATAGTGTTTCATATGGTTTAGATATTATTATATTTTCTTTTCCTTGCCAATTAGCAGCTGGTTCTCTATTTGGAAATGGATCATCAATATCTATTTGTCTATAAATAAATGTTGAACTTCCATATTTTTTATAGTTTTCATCTACTGTTGTAGTAGAACTGCCTTGTGGAAATATTAAATTTTTTACTTTGTATGAACAATTTACTGATAATTTCCATTTATCTTTACTCTTATCAATATTATTCCCTATTTCATCAGCCGTAAGTGTTAAACTATATCCAGTTTCATCAGTCGCACCAGTTTGTGGATTTGTAAGTTCTTTAAAATCAACAAAGTATCTATCACCTGCATTACAAGTTTTAGCACTTGGAACATTTTTTATTTCTCCTGTATATCTTTCTACATATGTATTTGGCATGGTATATTTTCCATATATTCTTGCTGTTTCAGTCCAATTTGATATTGTTTTTGTAGAACCAGCACATTTTTTTAATGATTCATCATATCCGCATGAAGCATAATTTACTTCATCAACATTAACATTTGATTCATAATCATTAATTTTTAATGATACATATTTTATTGTTTTAGAACCAGTAGAAGTATCTACCTTTAATTCTACATTTGCATTTAGTTTATATTCATTTTTATAGTCACTATCTTGTTTTGTAAACTCATCGCATTGCTTTTTTAAAGTATAATAATTTACTATTTCATTTGCTTTAGTATCTTTATCTGTTCCAGTGAGTTTTTCATATTCACCTACTAATTTTTTAATTTTTGTTTCATATTCTTGATATTTATAAGTTGCTGTACATTTCCTCTCACCACTATAATAAAGAGGATATCTAAAACTTGTACCTGCTAATACTTTTTTTACTGGATCAATTGAAAAAATAATACTTTCAGTACATTTTATTGTACATACTTCATTTTCAAGTATTTTTTCTTCACTTTCCGTTTTAAAAGTAGTTGTCTTTTTAAAATTAGTATCACATGATAAAGTTCTATCTTGCGTAGTTTGTGTATCATTATTGATTGTACAACTATCTGCATATACAAATGCTGGTAAAATTAAACTTAATAAAATTAATATCTTTTTTCTCATAATATACTTCTCCTTTTTTTATTAGTTATTTTAATATCTACTACTATATAAATAATTAATAATAGCACTCCAAATGCACTAATATATTCGTTATATTTTATTATAAAATCGAATATATTAAATTTATTACCTTCATTTGTTGTTTGCTTAGTTGTTGTTGTTGTTCGTTTTTGTTCAAGTGACTCAATATATTTATTTAACGATTCTTTAAATTGTTCTTCTGTTAATGTAACATTAATATCTTCTTTACATAGAGCATATTCTTTATGACCTATACATAATTCGCTTGTAGAAAACTTATTATAATAAGGTACACGTATACTTCTACTATCTGGTTTATATGTTTTACAATAACTACTATCTATAGCATATATATCTAAATTTAAAATGGTTCCTGGATTTATATTTTCTATTTTATCGTTTTTATAATATTTTTTATTTGTTTTAGTATCAAGAACATACAAATTATCAGATATATTATAAAAATATAAAGTATAAGTAACATTACCATTTTTTTCTACTTTACTTAATCTATAAGTTAATAAAGATGCTTCTTCTCTTAATGATATTTTTAATTCATCAGTGCATCTAGAATCAATAACTTCATGAATTGCTTTTGTTCTTATAGGCGACAATACTACTAACATAATAAGTAATAATATATACTTTTTAATAATATCACATCCTATTCTAAGAGGATTATATCATCATTTTTCTAAATAATCTACCCCTTTAAATGGTTCAGTAAATGATAAGTCATTAAAATTTTGTTGTCTTAATACTTCATAAACCATTATAGCCACTGAATTTGATACGTTCAAAGCCCTTACTTTATCTGTCATTGGTATTCTCATACAGTGTTTTAGATCATCCTTTAATATTTCTTTAGGTATGCCAGTACTTTCTTTACCAAATATTAAATATATGTTTTCTTTATTGTTACTATAATCAAATGAAGTATGTGGTTTTTTTCCATATCTAGTTAAATAATAGTATGTTCCTTTATTCTTATCTTTAAAATCATCCCAATTTTCGTATACCTCATAATTTAAGTTTTCTAAATAATTAACTGCACATCTTCTCATATGATTATCATCAAGTTTAAAACCAAGTGGTTTTATTAAATGTAACTTAGAATTAGTTGCAACACATGTTCTCATAATATTACCAGTATTCTGTGGAATTTCTGGTTCGTATAAAACTATATTTATCATAATCTCACCTCTATCATTATACAACAAAAGAAGAAAAATTACTTTTCTTCTTTCTTAAAAATCCAAAATATTAATGCAGAGAATACTACAACTAGTACAATAGATACGATTTTTACAAATGTTTTATTATTATCAATATCAAAATCATTTACAGATGTTTTTACATCCTCAAATTTTGTTAATAATTCTTCATCGATTGAATCCTTAATTTCTGGATTGTTATCTAATAAATCTTGAATTTTTTCAATTAATTCCTTATTAGTTTCATAATTATTATTATTTATTTTTTCATCTAATTCTAAAATAAGATTTTTAACTTCTTCAGTTACCCTAGTTAAAGTATTTTCTTTATTTTGAACATTTAATTTAGTTTGATTAACTATTTTACCATCTTGTTCACCTATTAAAGATAATGTAACTTCTTCATTAGTAGTATTATTTACCTTTAATTTAATTTCACCATCAGAGTTTTTAGTTACTTTATCAGATACAAATTCTACTGTAACTCCCTTTTTTAATCCAGTTACACTCCATGTGATGTTTAGATTTGATGCATCTCTTGGATTAATTGAATATTTTATATTTATCTCTTCATTATATCCAATTTTTTCATTTACCTCTACCTTAACATTTTCAATATTTACATTTTTTACATCTACATTTGTAGTTGCATTAACCCCTATTACTATAAATAACAGCATAATTCCAAATAATATTTTTCTCATAAAACCTCCCTAAATAATTTTGTACCTATATTATAATTATGGTTTTTCTAAAGTCAATCAAAATATAGAAAAAAGAATCTTTTGTTAAAAAATTCTTTTTTGTTATTCACTTACTATTTCTACATTACCAGTATTATTAACTACTGTACCTGTTATAAAAGTATAATCAGTACTAGAGCTACCATTTACTATAATCCCCCAATCAAAAGATTTACCTGTTTTATTTATTATTTTTGTTAAGTTTGAATTAGAAGAACTTGATTTATAAAATGCATTATGTCCTATACTTGTAACACTACTTGGTATAGTCACACTAGTTAATTTATTAGAATAAAATGCATTTTGTTCTATACTTGTAACACTACTTGGTATAATTACACTAGTTAATTTATTAGAATAAAATGCATTTATTCCTATAGTTGTAACTGTATTAGGTATTATAGGGCTTTTATTTTTTCCTCCATAACTAACT
>OHPO01000388.1_pt1 | contig 23360 bp, 24 predicted proteins | sample 1577741 | NCBI WGS metagenome assembly OHPO01 (sample SAMEA3879574, study PRJEB24766) | human gut metagenome | biome: human-associated habitat; feature: feces | place: USA | collected 1985/1987
AAACTATCACTTATTCCTATAACCATATTATTAGTAGAAGATTTTGTTTTATCAATAACGTAATCTATACTTGGTAGGGATAATATATATCCTATATCTTTTTTTAAATTTTCATTATCACTAGTTAGTCTATCTACCAATGTTTGTTTTTCACTAACCTCATCTTTAATATTTAAGATGGATAATTCTACTTGATGATAACTTTGTATGCTTCTTATTTGTCTATCTATAAGTAATTTTAATTGAGAAATTAATTCTTTATTCTCAATATTTTTTAAATATTTATTTATCTTTTCTCTTTTATTTATTAATTCTTCATAATTAGAATATGTTCCATTAATCTCTTTAACAATTTCAATAAGACTTCTTCTTAATTTAGCTTCTTCCATTTCGTGTTTTACTTCATAGTGAATATCTGAATAGTCATTATTAACTGGTATAGATAACATGACGTTATATTTTTCAGTAGCATCTTTATCAGAAGAACAAATGTTATCATAATATGCATTAAATTCGATATCATTATAACTTTGTAATTGTTTTATATCTATACTATTATCTTTACACAATTCAATAAAATCATCGCTAATTTGAATAAAACGTTGCAATTCTTTTTCATATTTAGTAAATATCGAATTAATTTCATCTTGTTTATTACTTAAAAATCCATAAAACAAAAATCTATCAGCTTTTATATTTGACATATTAAGTGCTGGCAGCAATGCACTTGGCCCAGGTAAAGAGACAACACAAAATCCATTTTTAATTACTTCATTGCTAACAATATATCCTGGATCACTTATCAAGGGCGTTCCACGATCAGTAACTAAAGCAACATCAAACCCATTTTTTAAATTATTAACAATTTGTGGATAAATTGTTTTTTCATTAAATTTATGACAAGAAACTAATTTAGTTTTTATACCATATTTATCAAATAAAACTTTAGTAACCCTAGTATCTTCAGAATATACAATTTTAACATTATTAAGAACATCAACAGCTCTTTAGGTTATATCGCGCATATTACCTATTGGTGTTGGTACCAAATATAACTTATTAACTTCATTATAACTCTTTTGTATCATTTGATCCTCCAAACAATTCAATAATTTTTTTAGTATAAGCACCATCTTTATTATGTATAATCAAAGGTGATTCTATTTTTAAAGAACTATTGCCATTTTTTACAGCTTCAACTAAAAATAAATTTGAATCTTTCTCCTTTTTTGGATAAATAAATTGAACTCTTTTAGGCTCTAAATTATTTTTTCTTAATTTGGACATGATTTCAATAAACCTTTCAGTTCTGTGAATCAAATACAAACTGCCTTTATTTTTTAAAATTTTTTTACTAACTGCCAATAAACCATCAATGTTAATGCAAATTTCATGTCTTGCAATAGACTTAACTTCATTTTCATTTATTTTACTATCGCAATCATACTTAAAATATGGCGGATTAGAAACTACTATATCAAAGACATCCGATTCATAGTAATCAGATATATTTTTAATATCCATATTTAACAAATTTATTCTATTAATTAAATTATTTATCTTTAAAGATTTTACAGCCAATTTATAGACTTCTTTTTGTAGTTCCACACCAATTAAATCAACATTTTTTTTTACTTTAGTAGATAATATTAACAAAATTGGAGCATTTCCAGTTCCTAAATCTATTATTTTTTTAGTTGTAGGCTTGATTTTAATAAAATTAGCTAACAACACAGAATCTAAACTAAAATTAAAATATTTATTACATTGTACTATTTTTAAATTATTATAATTTATTGTTACAAAACCTTTTCCCGGTACCCCTTTAGGGTAATTTAGTGGTCTTATTAAATTTTTAGCATCGTCAATAAAATTAAAAATATCATGATTTGCAAAAGAATGATTGCCTAAAGTAACAACATTGATATGATGTTCTAATAAAAATTTATAATAATTATTCGTAATACCATTACCATGGGCAATGTTCTCACCATTTGCAATAATGAAATTAATACCTTTAGTATTTTTGATATTTTCTAAATGCTTATCAATCATTTCGCGACCAGCCATACTAAAGATATCACCAATAAGCAATATTTTCATCTTCTTATATCACTTTCTAACGTGCTACTTCTTGCACTCTTGTCTCTCTTATCACTGTTACTTTTATTGTACCTGGATAATTCATCGTTGTTTCAATTTTATTTTTTATGTCTCTAGCAAGTTTATATGCTTCTGCATCTGTAATTTCTTCAGGTTTAACAATAATTCGAACTTCTCGTCCTGCTTGTAAAGCGTATGTCTTATCAACACCCTTAAATTCATTGCTTAATTCTTCTAATTGTTGTAATCGTTTAATATAATTATCAAGAGATTCACTGCGAGCACCAGGTCGTGCTGCTGAAAGAGTATCGGCTGCTGCAACCAAATGAGAAATGACATTATCCGCTTCAACATCTCCATGATGAGAAGCAATCGCATTGATTACAATAGGATTTTCTCTAAATTTAGTTGCAATTTCAACGCCTATATCAACATGACTTCCCTCTTGTTCATGATCAGTTGATTTACCAATATCGTGAAGTAAGCCAGCTCGCCTTGCAAGAATTTCATCCTCTCCAATTTCGACTGCTAATTTACCGGCTAAGAACGCAACTTCTTTTGAATGAGCAAGCGCATTTTGACCATAACTTGTTCTAAAACGTAAACGACCAATTAATTTGATTAGTTCTGGATGAATTTTACCAATACCCGTTTCAAATACTGCTTTTTCTCCTTCTTCTCTAATTTCATTTTCTAATTCCTTCGTACATTTACTATAAACTTCTTCAATTCTAGGCGGCTGAATTCTACCATCTGTTACTAAAATTTCTAAAGTTCTTCTAGCAATTTCTCTTCTAATTGGATCAAAACATGATATAACAACAGAATCAGGTGTATCATCAATAATTAAATCAACGCCCGTTACTGCCTCAATTGCCCTAATATTACGACCTTCACGTCCAATAATACGACCCTTCATTTCATCATTTGGTAAGGAAACAACAGATACCGTTTTTTCTTGAACAGTTTCATTTGCATACTGGTGAATGGCATTTGCTAAAATAACTTGTGATTTATGACTAGCCTCATATTTTGCTTTTTCAGTTTCATCTTTAACATAAATTGCCATTTCCATTGACATTTCTTCTTCTAATTTTTTAAATACGATATCTCTTGCTTGTTCTTGATTTAAACCTGCAATTTCCATTAGTTTTTGTTCTTGTTCGCTAATTAATTCTTCTATCCTATTATTACGTTTTTCAACATCAGCAATTCTTTGTTCTAATTTATTTTCTTTTGTAATTAGACCGCTTTCACGTTTATCAAGATTATCAGATCGATTTTCTAAATTCGTTTCTCTTCGATCTAATTTCTTTGCCTCTTCTTGAAGTTCTGCTTTTTTACTAGAGATTTCTTTTTCCATCGCCATTTTATTTTCAGCAATTTCTTTTTTTGCTTCTTTAATTAAATCTCTTTTTTGAGCTTGTCCTTCTTTTTCAGCATCCTCAATAATTTTTGTTGCTTCTTTTCCTAGGCGTTCATATTTGGTTTCAACATTTTGCTTTCCACGATTATATGCAATAAACCAAGCTATTACAGCACCTATAATAAGCGCAATAACACATAGAAGAATACAAACTCCCAATTTAATTTCCATAAATTCATTTGTCTCCTTCTAATTTTTATTATTCGTAATGTAAATTATATATATTAGTGTATTTACACATAATTTCTTACTGATTTATTATATCAAAAAACGACTTACTTGTCAATTAATATAAAGTGAGAGTTATAATATGAATGTAAAAATGAAATCATTTTATGTTTAATTTTATTTTTTGACAAATTAGAATTTATTTGATAAAATAATTTTATTGATATAATTATTATGGGTGAATTTATGATTAAATATCCAAATCAAATGAAAAAAATGCCTACAAAATTAGAAAATCAAAAAAGAAACCTAAAAAAGGCCAATTTAGGTACTGATTTTGAAACCAAATTGAACAATAGCAACAATTACTATCTTAATGCTAATATTGCTTCTATCTATAAAAAACCAACACCAATTCAAGTAGTCAAAGTTGATTATCCTGCTAGAAATAAAGCCAGAATTGTCGAAGCATATTATAGAACACCATCAACTACTGATTATAATGGTATTTATAAAGGTTATCACATTGATTTTGAAGCAAAATGTTGTCATAGTAAAAGTTTTTCTTTTGCCCATATTTTTAAACATCAAATTGAACATCTAATAACTATAGAAAAAATGGGTGGTATCGCTTTTTTATTAATTGAATTCCCTCTATATAATGAAGTTTTTCTTTTACCGGCAAATATTTTATATAAAAAATATTTATTATCTTTAAATGGAGGAAAAAAGAGTATTAGTTACTTAGATTTTAAAAATGAGGGTTTTTTAGTGAAAGAAGGACTTTTACCAGAAATTAATTATCTAGCAGTTGTTGATTTATTAATCTTAAAAAATAAAAATAGTACAAACTAAAAATTAGTTTGTACTATTTTTTTAATCTACGGTTGCGCCAAAAGGAATGAGTGCAAGAGTACCAAATTTAAATGCTTGTATACCAAAAGGAATACCTATGATTGTGATGCATAAAATAACTCCTAATAAAAACCATAAAATAGCGGTGATAATCCCTCCAGTAATAATCCATATAATATTACCTAATACACTTAAGCATCCGTTTTTTTTGCTATTTGCCATTCTTTTATCTCCTTTTTGAATTATTTAGTACCAAATATTCGATCGCCACAATCTCCAAGTCCTGGAACAATATATCCTTTTTCATTCAACTTATCATCTTTTGATGCAAGATAAATATCAACATCAGGATGGTGTTCTTTGAGATAATTTATTCCTTGATCTACCCCAACAATTCCCATATAAATAATCGTTTTAGCTCCATGCGATTTTAAAATATTGATTGCAGCAACAGCCGAACCACCAGTAGCAAGCATTGGATCAACTAAAAAAACAATTGCATTTGGCAAGGTTGGGGGAAACTTAGCATAATAAAGTTGCGGCTCTAAAGTTTCTTCATTTCGATATAATCCAATATGTCCAACCTTTGCAGTAGGAATTAAGCTATGAATTCCATCTACCATACCAATTCCTGCTCTTAATATTGGTACAATCACCACTTCACAATCTAACATATATGTTGTTGCAAGTGAAATTGGAGTTTTAGTCTTGACTTCTTTTAATGGTAAATTTCTAGTCGCCTCAAACGCCATCAAATTAGCAATTTCATTTACTGATTGACGAAAATCTTTAGTATTTGTATTTTCATCACGAATAATCGAAAGTTTATGATGAATTAATGGATGATTAAATATTGTGACTTTTGACATTTCATACCTCTTCTAATATTTTTACCTTATTTTTATAAAAAATACTATGATAACCCATCGTATTTTAACCAATAATTTTTTCACGAACTTTTAGTTCTATTTCTTTGGCTAGTTCTGGGTTTTGTCTTAATAATTCTTTTACAGTTTCACGACCCTGTCCTAGACGTTCTCCATTATATGAAAACCAAGAACCCGATTTTTCAACAATATCTAAATTAGTTGCAAGATCTAAAACTTCTCCTTCATAAGATATTCCTTTACCATAAATTAAATCAACTTCAGCAATTTTGAAAGGAGGAGCAACTTTATTTTTTACTACCTTTATTCTCGTTAAATTACCAATTGCTTCTGTTCCTTGTTTTATTTGATCAACTCTTCTAATGTCAAGACGAATAGTCGAATAAAATTTTAAAGCTCGTCCACCTGATGTGGTCTCAGGACTACCAAATAAAACACCAACTTTTTCACGAATTTGATTAATAAAAATGGCAACTGTTTTACTTTTATTTATAATACCAGCAAGTTTTCGCATTGCTTGACTCATAAGTCTCGCTTGCAAACCAACATGACTATCACCCATATCTCCTTCAATTTCTGCTTTTGGAACTAAAGCAGCAACAGAATCTATAACAATGATATCAATGACATTGCTTCTAACAAGAGCTTCAACAATTTCAAGCGCCTGTTCTCCATTATCTGGTTGCGACAAAATTAAATTATCCGTATCAACGCCAAGAGCTTTGGCATATGTCGGATCAAGGGCATGCTCAGCATCAATAAAAGCGGCATAGCCCCCTTTTTTTTGCGCTTCAGCAATCGCATGAAGAGCAAAAGTTGTTTTACCGCTTGATTCAGGACCAAATACTTCTATAATTCTTCCTTTGGGATAACCACCAACACCAAGAGCTATATCTAAAGCAATTGATCCAGATGGAATAACTTCAATTTTTTCTTGATTCGCATCACCAAGTTTCATAATTGATCCTTTACCATACGCTTTTTCAATTGTCTTTAAAGCATCTGCTAAGGCTTTCTCTTTTGCGGAATCCTTAGGTGTTTCTATATCATCTATTTTTAATTGTTTCGCTTTTTCAGCCATATAATTCTCCTATTTTTTTAGTTTCTTTTTGGTTTCTTTTAATACATCAATATTTTTTGCAACATAATCATAACCACTAAAAATTGTCACTGCTAACATTGCCACAATCAAAATTTTTGCGACAATATCATACCATGTTGCAATATTGTATAAATTACTACCTTCAACATATACAGCACCACCAGCAAGTAAAAAAATGATTGTAATAAATTGTAAGGTTGTTTTTATTTTGCCATACCAACTTGCAGCAATAACTTTTCCTTGTCCTGCAGCAAGCAATCGGATACCTGTTACCATAAATTCTCTTGCTAAAATTATAATTACCATCCACCAACAAAGTAATTTAGGAGCTACACCACCTGATAATATTTGATTTTGTGCATTTTGTTCAAGCAAAATAATAAAACCTGTGCATGTTAGTAACTTGTCAGCAAGCGGATCTAAAAATTTGCCAAGATTCGTTACTAAATTTTTTTTCCTCGCTATTTGTCCATCAAAAAAGTCAGTCATCGCACCAACAAATATCAATAATAATACAATAAAATTTGCCTGCGATAAATTATGCCATAATATCCAATTTTCCCGAAGGGGTCTTATTGAATAAATAATCATTATAATTGGTATTAACAACATTCTAAAAATTGTTAATTTATTTGGTAAATTCATATTCGTACCTCTTTTGGTAAAATTATATCACAAAAAGAAGTCTTTCGCAAGTTTTAAAGCTTATTTTCCTTTTCAAGTTTTTTTAATAATTTGTTATTATTTGTCAAATAAAAACACCTATTCTATAAAATAGAAATAGGTGTTAAGCAATACATATTTTTGCGTTCATCTTTTATTTTTTAAGAATCAACAATTCCTTGGTGATAAAGTTTAGCATAAAAACCATCTTTTGCAAGTAACTCTTTATGATTACCAATTTCCATAATATGACCACTTTTCATTACAATAATTTTATCAGCTTCCTGAACCGTTGATAAACGATGAGCGATAATAAAACTTGTTCTGCCATTCATCATATAATTAAACGCATCAACAATCTTCTTTTCTGTTCTTGTATCTATTGATGAGGTAGCTTCATCTAAAATAACCATATCTGGTTTCAACATCATAAGCCTAGCAATTGTAATCAATTGTTTTTCACCTTGTGATAAACCACTATTTGAACTAATCATTGTATCATAGCCATTCGGCAATCTCTTGATAAAACTATGAGCATGAGCAAGTTTAGCCGCTTTTACCACTTCTTCAAAAGAAGCATCTTGCTTTGCATAAGCAATATTATCTTTAACTGTTCCTTTAAAAATCCAAGTGTCTTGTAATACTAGCCCATATGCTTGTCTTAAATTATCCTTCTTAATATCTAAAGTATTCACGTCATCAATATAAATAGCGCCACTTACTGGATCATAATATCTTAAAAGAAGGTTGATCATTGTTGTTTTTCCACATCCGGTTGGTCCCACAATTGCTACTTTTTCACCTTTTTCAATTGTCAAATTAAAATCAGTAATAAGAGGTTGATTTTCTTGATAAGAAAAATTAACATTTTCAAATTTTATATGATCAACAGGTAGATCAATTTCTTTTAATCCATCATCTATTTCATCATCCACATCTAATAAATTGATGATTCTTTTAAATGAGGCAAAAGCAGATTGCACCTCACTTACTACCCCCGATATTTCATTAAAAGGTTTAGTATACTGATTTGCATAAGATAAAAATGAGGAAAGCATTCCAACACTAAATGAAAGGGGATCTTTTACCACAAAAACAGCTCCGACAATTCCAACTAAAGCATATACAAGACCATTAACAAATCTAGTAGAAGGGTTGGTTGTTGAAGAAATAAATTGGGCATTGATTCCTATTTGATATAAATCTTGATTAATTTGTTCAAACCGTTGAATTGCGGTTTCTTCATAACAAAAACTTTTAATATTATTTTGATTGGTAACCATTTCTAAAATATAACCACTCAATTCACCTTTTATTTTAGCTTGTTTAGTAAAGTAATCATGAGATTTTTTAGAAATAAACCAAGCTACAAATAAAGATAATGGTGTCACTAAAATCACAATCAAAGCAACTTCCCACTTTATTAAAAACATAAATAATAATGTGGCAATAATCATAATTATTCCTCTATATAGTTGTTTAAATCCTTGTAAAAGTCCATCTGATACTTGTTCAATGTCTGAAATAATTAAACTTACCATATCACCATGACGATGACTATCAATGTATGAAAGTGGTAGATGCAAAATTTTATTAAAAACCTCACATCTTAAATGAATGACTACTTTTTCACATACAAAAGACATCATATATTCATACAAATATCCAAAGATATTACCAACAAGTATGCAAAGAAAAATAAAAAATAAAATTTTATTGATTTGCTCAAAATTAACATTATTAAAATCGATAATACAATCAATAGCATTTCCAATTAAAACAGGAATCAAAAGCGTCGTAACTACATTTATTAAAGCAAAGACTAAAATAACAAAAATGAAAAATACATATCTTTTTAAATACTGTACTAATCTCTTAACCATTTTATTCTCCTCCAACTTCTTTTTGTGAAGAACAAATTTCTTGATAAACCATACAATCTCTTAATAAGTCATTATGTGTACCAATTCCCTCAATTTTACCATCATCTAAAACTATAATTTTATCAGCATCTTTTAAAGAACTTGCTCGCTGTGAAATTATAATTGTTGTTAAATCTTTAGAATAGTTTTTAATATTTTTTCTAACTGCCGCATCGGTCATATAATCAAGAGCGCTAGTAGAATCATCTAAAATTAAAATATTTGGCTTTTTAACAATGGCCTGTGCAATTGTAATTCTTTGTTTTTGTCCACCCGAATAATTCCTACCATTTTCTTCTACCCATGCATCTAATCCACCTTTTTCCATGACAAAATCGAAGGCTTTAGCAACCCTTAAGGCGGCAATCATCTCATCATCTGAGGCATTACTATTTGCCATTTGGAGATTAGTTCTAATTGTTCCTTTAAATAAAACCGCTTTTTGATGAACTAAACCTATTGTTTTTCTTAAAATTTTCAAATCATACTCTTGTAAATCTTTACCGCTTAAATATATCTTACCCAAACTTGGATCATAAAATCTTTCAATTAATTTAATAAGTGTACTTTTACCAGAACCCGTACCACCAATGATACCAATTGTGGAACCTTTCTTAATGCTAAAATCAATATCATGAATGGATGTTTCTGTTATGTCATCATATGCAAAAGAAACATTTTTAAACTCAATTATATTTTCATTATCAAAATCGATATCCGTATCTTCCCCATTTTTAATCGAACTATTTAGACTAAGAAGAGCATCACATCTTTTCAATGAAGCATATGCTTTAGTAAAAATAACAACTAAATTACTAACGACAATTAAAGCAAGAAGAATTTGATTCATATAATTTACAAGAGCAATAACCTCACCTTGTAACAAATTGCCTCTATTTACCATTTTACTGCCAAAATAAATAATTGCAATAATTGCAATATTAGTAATAACCGAAGTAAAAGGATTTAATAAAGAGGAGATTTTAGCAATCGAAAGAGCTTCTTTTTGATAAGCTTTTGCTTCTTTGATAAAACGTTCTTTTTCTTTTTCTTGTGTTGCAAATCCTCTGACTTCCCGTGAACCTTTTAAATTTTCACTTGATACAATACTTAGATCATCTAATTTACTTTGAACTTTAGTATATTTTGTAGAACTAGCTTTAACAATAAAGTACAAAACAATTGAAATTAATATAATCATAATTAAAAATATTAAACCAATTTTAAAATTAATTATCATAGAAGCAACTAGACTTCCAAGCACTAAAAAAGGAGCCCTAACGACCAATCTAATTAACATTGCAACGGCTAATTGTAATTGATTAATATCGTTTGTCATAATATTAACCAAAGCATCACTACCCATAGTGTCTAATTCTTTTGCTGATAAACTATTTATTTTTTTAAAAATAGCATTTCTTAAAAGCGTTCCATAACCTTGGGAAGCCCTAGATGCACTAAATTGACAAACAAGAGAACTTGCAAGACCTAGAATACCTAAAACGATAATAATAATGCCAATACTATAGATATATTTAAGATCACCACCACGTTTTTTAATTCCCTCATCTATAATTAAAGCCATTAAAATAGGCACAATTAATTCAAAAACTGCTTCAATAAATTTAAATATCGGGCCAATAATTAATCTTTTGGTAAATGGTTTTAAATAACTTATACAACGTTCTTGTTTCATATCCATACCTTTCTTTCTTGTATTATTATATCATTTTTATTTTCATTTGACTATCCATTTACTTATAGGATCTATTATAAAGAAAAGTTGCAAGGTTCAACACATAGGCTAACATACTTACAACTTTTTATTTATTCATTTATTATATTCCATACCTTTATTTTTCTAAAGCGTTTTTATCAAAAAAAGTTCCATCGGCTGTTTAAACTCATCATTATTAATAAGCAACCCACCACAATCTTGATATCCTAATTTACGATAAAAATCCTGAGCTTTTTCATCAACCCGTGTAGAAGTCAAAACAATTTTATGTCCCTGCCATTTCATCTCGTTTTCCCAAAACTCCATCATCATCTTACCATAACCATTGTTTTGAAATTTCTTATCAATTGAAAGCATTGTACAAAAAGGAATATTATCCCAAAAAAAATTATATCGCAAAAGACCAATTGCCTTATTATCATTTAATAATATATACCCTTCTTTATTTTCAACTTTTTTTCTAAATTCTTTGAGGGATAAATGTTTATCAAGACGATACCAAAACGTTTGATCTTTAAATTCCACATATCTAATTTTTACCAAAATGACACCTTCTCTAAATCAATTTTAAGTATTTTAAAAAGAACACTCATATAAAAACATTTCTGTTTGATTATTTTTAGCTATTGCTTTTTCATAAGATGCATATACGATTACCTTAGTAAAGCCTATCGTATGTAGATATGCTTCTATCTCTCCTAATTCATACAGATGAGTTTGAAAATCCATCAATTCTTGTTGTAATAATTTTGATTCATTATATAATTCATAAATACTAAAAGAATATTGTGTATGAGTCTTTTCATCATAAGTATTTTTTGTTTTAAGAATAAGATCAAACCCCTCTTTTGTCTTTACAGAAATTGAAACTTTATAATCCAAATCATCAAGACATTTATTTGCTACCGTGTCTACCGCAAAAACAAACTTACCCTTTTTTGTTAATAAATTTTTCATTTTTTGTAAAACTTTTTTACATAACTCCATATCTGTAAACAAGGAAACAGAACCAGATGATATAAAAATATAATCGTATTTTTCTTTTTCATCAAAATTCAATATATCACCTTGAAAAACTTGTGCGGTAGGAACTTTTTCTTTCAATTTTGAAAGCATTTCTTTGGATGCATCTATCCCTTTAATGTTATATCCTCTTTCTAGAAAAGGTACTAAAAAACGTCCACTACCACACATTGGTTCTAAAATCGACATTCCTTTTTCAGCATAAGAAAGATAAAACTCTAATTCATCTTGTGGTGCTTCTTTGTGTAAAATTTCATACATTTCAGTACATAAGTTCCCATAATAATTTTTTATCATATTAATGCTATTCTCCTTTTATCAAATACCTATTCAATCATTTATACTTTTCATTTCTTTTACAATTCTTCTCAATCAATTTCAACCTGATAAACATCGTCAATTAAAATATAATGATAATGATACTTTTCACACATTCGTTGATAATAAGCATTTTCATCAATACTAGAATCTATCCTACACCATGAATCCTCTATATGTTGTTCAACTATATTAAGCATAACTATTTTATTTTTAAAAAATTGTTTTTAATATATTTTTTTACTCATTACAAGACAAGAATAGCGAATTTCTTTCAAATATTGTTCATTAAAATCTGCTTTCCATGTAAAGGGAATATACCCACCTTCTATTACAAGATTTTGTTTATTTTCAATTGCAGTCTTCATCATCTCTTTAATAATTGGCCACATATAAGATTCTAATTTTCTATCATCTTCTGGAGTTAAATTTGTTTTTCCACTTCGTATTGATCCCATTTTTAAATGATCAATTAAAAGATAAGGTATTGATATTTTTCTAATATTTTTGAGCCAATGCTGTCTTCTCTGTGTGAGATGCGCCGGTAATTAAAATAATCATTTTTGACCTCTAACAACTTAAATTTTTTCAACAAAATGATTTTCATACATATCCCAATATTTTTTATATACAAAATCATCATGGCCATCAAAATTTAATTGATACATCCTAAATGTAACAAAAAATCCTTTAGGTTGCCATAATTCCTCATAGGAATAACAATATTTCATACCAACTTTTTTCATAACATTACCACTTCTAGGATTGTTCACATCGTGTGTTGCTGTAATATATGGCAGCCCATCTTTCTTTACTTGTTCAACAACAGCTTTTGCAGCCTCGCTAACAATTCCTTGATGCCAAAATTCCTTCCGCAGTCCATAACCAAAATCGTGAGGTTCTTCCATATCAACTTTTATATAGCCTATTGGAAAATTATCACTTTTAAGACAAATAGCATAAGCATATCCTTGTGGCTTTAAATATGTGAAAGTATATCTTTCTTCGTAAAACTTCTTTGCTTGTTCAAGATTTTTCATAGGATACCACGGTAAAAATGTATTAACTTCTTTATCTTTAAGAATAAGAAATAAGGCCTCTATATCATTTTCTGTAAATTTTCTTAAAATTAAGCGTTTCGTTTCTAATGTTGGTGTATTCATATTTTATCCTTCCCTTTGAAATTTTATCATCAAACCCTATCCATTCTATTGCTTTTTATAATAGCACTATCTTGAATAATCACCTCAAATCAAATGATTGCATACGCTTTATGTTATTACCTATATTTATCTTTTCATAATATGAACGGTAACCAAAAAGTGCTCATTTCCAGGCATTTTACCAGATAATGTTTCTGTAATTTTAAACCCCATAGATGAGTAAAGAAAGATTGCAGGTAAATTTCCTTTTAATACTTCAATACTCACATTAGGTTTCACCTTATCAAGAGCAAAACTAAGTAGACTTTTGCCAATGCCTTTACGCGTATTATTTATATCAACATACAACCACGCAATTTCTTCTTTTGAAAATGCTATAAACCCATTTACAACATCATTATATTCTGCAACATAAACATCGTATGAAAATAAGTCTTCTTTAACTGCTGCTATTGATAATGGTATAAATGCTGCTGATAAATCTGCCAAAGCTAATTCATTTTTACGAGCACAATCATGTATTTGTGCCAAACGTTCAAAATCGGTTTCTTGATAAGGACGAATTTGAATGGTGCTTATTTTTTTATTATGTCTAGTTTCCATTTTGGTCTTCCTTCCTTAAGAATTGAATAATAAACATACAAACAATGAAGTACTAAAACTATCCTACCAATACACCCAATATATAATTATTCCCACTCAATCGTTGATGGTGGTTTTGATGTAATATCATAGACTACTCTATTGACATCTTGTACTTCATTGACAATTCTCATTGAAATTTTTTCCAAAATATCATATGGTATTTTAGCCCAATCAGCAGTCATTCCATCAATAGATGTTACTGCTCTAATAGCAATAGTATAAGCATATGTTCTTTGATCGCCCATAACTCCTACACTTGCAATATCAGGAAGAATAGTAAAGTATTGCCAAATAGCATCCTCTAAATTCGCTTTTAAGATTTCTTCTCTTAAAATTAAATCACTTTGACGAACTATTTCTAATTTCTCAAAAGTAACCTCTCCAAGAACTCTAATTCCAAGACCTGGTCCTGGAAATGGTTGTCTATTCACAATTTTTTTAGGCAGACCTAATTGCAAACCTAATTTTCTTACTTCATCTTTAAAAAGAACTTTTAATGGTTCAATTAATTTAAAATTCATATTTTTAGGAAGACCCCCAACATTATGATGAGATTTTATTGTTTGAGCAGTTTTCGTCCCTGATTCTATAATATCTGTATAAAGAGTTCCTTGAGCAAGGTAATCAAATTGACCAACTTTATTTATTTCTTCTTCAAAAACACTAATAAACTCATGACCAATTATCTTTCTTTTTTCCTCTGGATGAGTTATACCTTTTAATTTTTTTAAGAATCTTTCATTTGCGTCAATTTTTATAATATTCATGTGAAAATTTTCTTGGAAAACTTTCATAACATCATCTGCTTCATTTTGTCTTAACAATCCATTATCAATAAACATACAAGTTAAATGATCACCAATCGCTTTATGAATTAAAGTTGCCACAACAGCTGAATCTACTCCACCAGATAAGGCACACAATACTTTTTTTTCTTTTACTTCTTGTTTAATTTTCATCACTTGTTCTTCAACAAAATTTTCCATTTGCCAATTCGAACAAGCTTTGCAAATCTTAAAAACAAAATTATGTAAAATTTGATTTCCATACATTGTATGTCTTACTTCTGGATGAAATTGAACAGCATACAATCTTTTATCCTCATTTGCAATGCTTGCCAATTCACACGTTTTAGAACTAGCAATCTTTTTAAATCCTTGAGGCAAAGTTTTGACATAATCACCATGACTCATCCAAACTATTTGGTTGAATGGCAAGTGATTATATAAGGGGCTATCATCATGAATCAACATTTCGCTTTTTCCATATTCACAGATTTCCGATTTTGTAATCAAACCACCAAAGGTTTTTGCCATAAATTGCATACCATAACAAATTCCAAGAATAGGAATTCCTAAAGAAAAAATTTCTGGATCACAAGTAAAAGCGTTGCTATCATAAACAGAATGAGGACCACCACTCAATATAATACCTCTTACATTTGAAATATTTTTTATTTCATCAAGACTAATATCATGAGAAACCAATGTAGCATAAACTCCCATCTCTCTTATTCTTCTAACAATAAGTTGATTATATTGACTACCGAAATCAAGTACTAAAATTTGATCATAATTTTTCATTCCAATTCCTCTTTCTATTTTGAATAATTAGGAGCCTCAGTTGTAATCTCAACATCGTGCGGATGACTTTCTTTTAACCCTGCATTAGTAATTTTAATAAATTTTCCCTTTGTTTGCAATTGTTCAATATTGTTACAACCACAATACCCCATACCAGAACGAAGACCACCACAAAGTTGATAAATCGTATCGGCAAGTTCTCCTTTATATGCTACTCGCCCTTCAATTCCTTCTGGAACTAATTTCTTAGTTTCTTTTATTTTTCCCTGAAAATAACGATCAGAGGAACCTCTTTTCATAGCAGCGAGTGAACCCATTCCAACATATACTTTAAAACGACGTCCTTGATAAATAACTTCCTCACCAGGAGATTCTTTACATCCGGCAAGAAGCGAACCAAGCATCACTACATCACCACCTGCTGCAAGCGCTTTGACGATATCACCACTCAATTTAATACCTCCATCAGCAATTACATAAGCCCCTTTTTCATGAGCTATTTTAGCAACTTCTAAAATTGCGGTGACCTGTGGTACTCCAACTCCAGCAACCACTCTTGTTGTACAAATACTACCAGGACCAATACCAACTTTAACTGTATTTGCGCCAGCCTCAATTAAAGCAATTGCCGCTTCTTTTGTGACAATATTTCCTGCAATCAAGTCCAAAGTAGGATATTTTTGTCGAATTTCCTTAACTGTGTTAATAATCCCCTCACTATGACCATGTGCAGAATCAACAACAATTACATCAACACCTGCCTTGACTAAAGCATCAACTCTTTTTAAAGTATCTACCGATACTCCAACTGCTGCACCAACTCTTAAGCGTCCCTTCTCATCTTTACAAGCATTAGGATAATTAACAACATTATCAATATCTTTACTTGTTATTAACCCTTTGAGATGAAATTGATCATCAACAATTAATAATTTTTCAATTCGATGCTGCCATAAAATTTTTTTTGCTTCTTCTAAAGAAGTACCAACTTTTGCAGTAACAAGATTATCTTTTGTCATTACTTTTTCTACTTTTGTATCATCTAACTCTAAATATTTTAAATCACGATTTGTAATGATTCCTTTTAAAACACCATCTTCATCAATAACTGGAAGTCCACTAATATGATACAATGACAATACATTTTCTGCATCTTTTAAAGTTGAATGAGGAGTAAGTGTAATCGGATTAGCAATCATCCCACTTTCACTTCTCTTAACTAAATCTACTTGATGTGCTTGTTCTTCAATTGACATATTTTTATGTATAAAGCCCATTCCGCCTTCACGAGCCAAAGCAATTGCAAGGTTTGCTTCAGTAACTGTATCCATTGCAGCCGAAACAATAGGAATATTTAATTCAATATTTTTTGTCAACTTCGTTTTTAAAGATACATCTTTTGGTAAAACATTAGACTCTTGTGGAACTAATAAAACATCATCAAAAGTTAATCCTTCACCAATTATTTTATCATTGTAATTCATATTTCACCTCTTCTTTAAAAAATATTTAGCAATATTATAAATTAGAAAGAAATTATTGTCAATGTTTAATCATACGAAAGCGTTTTAAATTTTTTAAAAACCATTTTCATAAATTTTATTTATATTTAAATACTTTTCTTATAAATCAATTAAAAAGTATTGCTTCAAGCAATACTTTTATACACTATCGATAACATATTTTCTACTATCAAATTATCTTCATATATTATTTTTTATACCAATCACTAGGTTTTGAATAAATTTTACAATTACTATCTAATCTTTTTCCTTATAATAATAAACGATATTTTTTATCCTTTTTTGATTATTAACTTTAATTTAAATTATTCATACTCTTTACGATAAGGTGGATTAGGATAATCTTTTGGAGGCATATCATGCTTATCTTTTAATTCATCCAATTTATCTTTTAGTTCTCCCATTGGTTTATCTTTCCAATCCTCTTTTGTACCCGGACCACCCAAACCTAATATTTCATCAATAATTTTGTTTTTCATTGGCGACATACCATGTTCTTTTCCACCCATTATATCATCTTTTGTGAGTTTATCCTTATTAATATTTATTGGATGATCCCTATTTTCCATAAATATTTCAGTCTTTTCATATATTTTATCTAACTCCGATGATATATCTTTATTTTTACTATATCCACTAATAAATAACTCATTATTTTCATTAAAATAATCCTTATTTTCTAATGTATATAAAATATTATAAATTGCTTTTTCTATTTTCATATTAATAATTTGGGTATCTGAAAATACTTCTTCAGCATCATCACTAAGATATCTAATACTTGCAACATAATTATATTTGTTAATATTGAGTTCAATAGATGGATTAATATCAAAATAAATTTGAGTATACGTTTGATTATATTGATTTATATTGACAACAGAAATCATAATTAAAAGCAATACAACACATATACAAAAAGCAAAAGCAATTTTTTTAAAAGCAGTATTTCTTAATTGAAACTTGTTTTCTGTAATTTTTATTTTATAAACATCTTGTAAAATGTTTTCTTTCAATTTTGAACTAGGAGTTAACTTAACTTTTAAAAGCAGATCTTCAATATCTTTATTTTCCATTACTTATTTCTCCTTTCTAGTTCTTTTCTTAATTTTTTTAAACCATTATTATATTGCCATCTAATAGTTGATTCATTTTTATTTAAACTTTTTGCTATTTCTACAAGGCTAAGCCCTTCAATCGTATGTAATATAATTAATCTAAATTCATTATCTTTTAAAATTTCTTTTGCAAGTTTTAATATTTCTTGATTATCTTCAATTAAAGAATGGGAAGTATCAACAAAATATAAACTATTTTCTTCATCTAAAACATCTATTAAAATTATTTTTTGCTTTTTTTTCAAAATATTGATAGAAGTATTTTTAGCTATAGTATATAACCAATTAAATCCCTTCTTCCCTTTGAATTTTTTAATCTGTTGTAAAGCCTTCATATAAGTATCATGTAAAGCATCTTCACTATCTTCAACATTTTTTGTATATGAATAACATAATGCCAGTAATGGTTTAGATGTTAACTCATACAATATTTCAAAATTATCTATATTGCCATTCTTCATTTCAATTAATACTTTATCTATCATACTCATAGTATTTTTGTCAGACACGACAACACCTCACTTTACATACAAAATAGATAATTGATTATATCATATTTTGCCAAAAATAACAAATATAGCAAACTGTTATCGTGATTATCATTTTATGAGTTTTTCATATTTTTAATTTAAACTAATATTTGCAGATGTTGACCCCAAATATATTACGATTGCAGATAAATTACAAGGTATTTTTACTGACAAAATTGCACTATTTGATACACTTACAGTTAAAGTTTTGCCAGAACTAAGTGACATAGATATTTTCTTTGCAACACTTGAAAAATTAGAACAATGTGTTGCTTCACTTGTCATACCACCATTAGGCATAATTGCAAGTACCGACCCACTTGTGTAGGTGTATCCTGCTTCTGTATCAATGGCGGAATTGCCTCCACTTGTGGATATAAAACTATTCCACTATATGAAGTTCTACTATTAGAATCTAATCCATCCCCTCCTGCTAAAATATAAAGATTTCCACCACCTATAACTATTCCTTGACCACTTGTGGCAGTAGAATTTATACCATCATCAGAAGATACTATTGAAATATCCCCATTATTAATAATTACTTGTAAACCTTCAAGTCCTTCGTAACTTTTTGTTATATCAATTATACCATCAGAAATAGTTAAAACTCCATCTGCATGTATTCCATCATCATTTGAATAAATAGAAATTTTTCCACCATTTATATTAATATTTCCCAATGCATTTACGCCATTTTCTAATGTTACACCATTATTTGCATGAATTGCATCATCATATGTTTTTATATAAATCGTACCATTATAAATATTTACTTCATTTGCCGCTTTTATTCCTTTAGTAGAATGATCACCTTTATCGCTATTACCATCATTCATACCTCCGCCCATACCACCACCTATTTGGGTATTGTAATTTGTCCAATTATAGTTTAATGTATTTCCCCTTTGTGTTATTGCAAATGTATCATAATTTGTATTGAAAGATAGATAATCGGTACAAACCAAATAATCGGTATCTTGCCCTTGTTCTTGTGTCAAACTATAAATAAAAACAACTATCTTAGCATACTTATTGTGCTTGGGCAATGCATAATAATAATATGTTTGCATTCCACTATTTACTGTTTTATAAAATTGTGCATTTTCCCAAAGATAATCTTCATCGTCATTATAATATTTAACTGAATAATTATAATTTTTTGAATTAAAACGAATATATAATAATTCTTCACTTGTATCAATAACTTCTTCTGAATAATTTGAATATTTATCAGTATAAATATTCAACACAGTAGTTTCATCTTCTATTACAACATTATATGCAGAATCAATTCCATCACACGCTGCATAAATATTTAAACTACATGCCGCAATACTTATAGTACCTTTTTGATTTCCTTTACTAGAAATATCACTATTACTCGTCTTAATCCCATCACCTTGAGTGGCAATTAATGTAATGTTTCCTCCCACTATACTAACACTATCATTTCCTTTAAGTGCATTATCTGTGCATAAAACTGACAAATCCAAATTTTTAATATTTAAATCATCTTTAGTATGAATTCCTTTGTTATTTTTTGATACAACTACCAATTTTCCTTTTCCTTGAATATCCAAATCAACAATTGAATAAATTGCAGCAGAGATTACTGTTTCATCAGTTTCATCAATGATTTCCCGATCATCATATAGATAGTTTTCATAATTCTTTTTCGCAACTAAAGTAATTTTATCTCCACTTAAAATAGTAATTGGATTTGTTGACTCTGATACAACTGATAATCCTTGTAATTCTAATTCTAATTTATACTCATCACCAACATCAATAATAATATTACCTTTTAATTGTCCTGATATTGAATAAATACTATCCTCGGAAAGATTTGTAAATGTTACTACACTTCCATCAATACTATAACAATCTGTACTACCTGATACACAATTAATCGTAAGCTCTTGTTTGTCATCTTCAAAATATCCATCATAAAGATCATCATTCGATCCACCAAATGCCGTATCATCATCACCCAAATCTGTAACATTTCCATTGCCATCAAAATCAACTGGAGGTTGGTTTTTCTTACCGCATGAAGAAATAAATACCATCATACAGATTAAAATTATAAATAATAAAATTTTTCTTTTCATCATTTTTTCTCCTTTTTATATACATCCTTTTAAATTAAATTTAAAAATTAATTATAAATCATAATTTTTATTTTCTTGCCTCATCAAAGCAATTTCAAGATTACCATTTCTTAATCTCAATTCATCAATCATCGCCTTTTCAGATTTTTCATCTTTTATCGTCACATTATATGTAAGTTTAAATAAACTACCTAAATTTGTAGTCTTTATATGAATCAATTCATACATTTTAGTATATTTAGTCAAAATTGAATCAAATACCTCTGTATAATTTAAATCCTCTGGTATAGTTATCTTTAAGGTTTTCTCCTTACAATATCCTTTGGTTTTTAGTCCAATAAAGTTCAAACAGAACATAAACAATCCCAATATGATTGTAAATAAAACCGCAAATCCAATATATCCCATTCCCATTATTAAACCAACAGCCATTGCCAAAAATATTGATGCAATTTCTTTTGCTGTTCCCGGTGTAGAACGAAATCTAATCAAAGAAAAAGCCCCTGCTACTGCCACACCTGCTCCAATATTTCCGTTTACCATCATTATAACAACACAAACAAGTGCTGGTAACATTGATAAAGTCATTGTAAAACTTTTAGTAGTTTTATTTTTACATGCATAAATCAATGCCAAAACTAATCCTAATACAATTGATATCCCTACTAACAATAGAAAGATTCCCACTCCTATTACTTGTTGTTGTTCACCATCAAATATTCCTTTAAATAATTTTTCAAGCATAAATATTCTCCTTTTGTATTTCTTTTTCTTTTATTTTTTTATATACATTACCATATTTTGAAAATGATTGTTTGTAAATTTTGTTTTTACTTAAACAGTTGGCAAGCCATATTGGAATTGCTTCATCGGTTTTAATTTCCATTAAGTACATATTTGTAGGCAATATCTCTTCTCCATATACTCCTTTAGAAAGTTCTAAATCATAGTCACGCCAAATGATTTGATTATCAAATGTTACTCTAAACCTTGTATTTTCCATTCCATAATAAGCTATTCGTTCATAAGACAAATACACTTTAGGTTTTAAATTTTTATATAATTCAAAACAATAATTAATTTCTTTTGAAATTTGGGTTTCATTTTTTGTTTTATGATATTTTAAAAACGCTTGTGCTTCAATAAATTTCATATTTATTCTTCTTTTATATACTACACCCTCAAACTTTTTCTTTAATTCAATAAAGACATTATCATTTTCTTTAGGAACACCATAACTTCTCAATCTTATTTTTTCTTTATATATAGGTTTATCTAACGATCTTCTAATTAACAAAAAGGTGTCCGTATCATAATAAATATTACAAATCAAACTTTTTCCAAATTTATCAATTCTCATATAATCACGTAATACTGTACTTATAATTTTGTACTGTTCTATATTAATCAAATACTTTAACTCATATCTTTTAAAAATTTTTTGGTATGCCATAATTTTATCTCCTATAATATATACAATTGAAAATTGATTTCGTTGGATAAATTTTTCAAATTATTTCAATTAAATTACTCATAGGGAATCATTTATTACCTTCTAATTTTTGAATATAAAAAACATCAATATCTTTTCGACTTGTAACAAACTAAGATATTTAATTTTTCTTTTTTACAAAACCTTCTTCCCTAATTATTACTAAATATTGGCATAAATGTTTTATGTTACATGCCTTATTCTATTTACAAAAATGATATATTTTTACCTATTTTTGATAAAATCAACTACTCTATAAATTTTAAAAATATCTCATAAATGCCCATATCCATCACCTACTATTTCTTTTCTTACTAACACACTTCATCCAATATGTTCCTTCACTAATAATACTAAATTTCATCCATAGGTAAGAGAGATATAACTTAAATTCTTTTGTTTTTTATAACAAAAAGACTTGTTTCTTTTACGAAACAAGTCTATACTTAATATTTAATTATTTTGAAAGAAAGATAAGATGATTTTGTTTAATATTTTTTTAATATTTCAAATTGACTAATTCTTTCATATTTTTGCAAATTAGGATATAATTTATAATCTTCTGATTTATCTTTTTATTTTCTATATCTTGTAGTAATCTTTGAAATCATAGTCTATTAAAATTAAGCCCACTATAACCATCATCAACATAGAATTCCACTACTCTAAAATCATGAAGTCTTGCATATTCTTCTAAAATAATTTTTTGTGTCTTAATTGAGCCTGATTCTCCGATATTACCATCATCAAGTGATAATCTACAATATAGTGCAGTTTTATATAATTTATTATTCAAATTTATACCTTGTATAAATATATCCTCTCTTTCTCATAAACTTTTTCTGCATCATAATGATACCACATCATTAAAAATGCATCAACAGTTTTGTATAAAATTAAATCGTTAGCTTGGTATCCAAGTAATGAAACACTAGTAATTTACTTTGTGAGGCAGAGTGAAGCACGCCTTATCCTGTTTACAAAAAT
>OHPO01000403.1_pt1 | contig 22934 bp, 19 predicted proteins | sample 1577741 | NCBI WGS metagenome assembly OHPO01 (sample SAMEA3879574, study PRJEB24766) | human gut metagenome | biome: human-associated habitat; feature: feces | place: USA | collected 1985/1987
CTTTGATACACTTTGTGCTTATGTAGTCCTTGAGAATAAGTCACTTACCGTTCAGGAAATAAAATCAATTCTTTTTGATAAGCTTCCTTCTTATATGGTGCCTACCTACATAACTTTTTTAGATGCTTTACCTATCACAATAAACGGTAAGGTTGATAAAAAGAAACTTCCTGATATAGTAATTGAGCACACTGGAACGACTGAAGCAACAACGGATACAGAAATTGAATTAAAAGAAATATTTGAGACTATGTTAGATACTGACATTGTTTCTATTGATGATTCTTTATTTAATATGGGATTAGATTCATTAATGGCCATAAAATTCTCTGTCGCTGCTCATAAGGTTTTTGGAATTTATATTGATATCAAGGATTTATATAAGTATGATTCTATTCGTGCTTTAGCAGATTTCGTTGACAACCAAGTCCATTCTAATAAAAATTGCTTACCAGAAATACAAAAAACAAATGCTCAGGATTTTTATCCTTTATCATCTGGTCAAAAGAGAATTTATTACGCTTGTAAAATGGCTGGAAATAATAGTATTGTTTATAATACACCTGGTGCAATATTAGTAGATTCTAAATTAAATAAAGAAAAGGTTGAATCTGCATTTAGGGATATTATAAAGAGTCAAAGTGTATTTAGAACAGTCTTCGTCATTGTAAATGGAGAAGTAAAACAGAAAATTTTAGACAATGTTGATTTTGCAGTCGAATCATTTAACAATACAAGTAGTGAAATAGATTCGCTAGTAAACAATTTTGCTACGCCTTTTGATTTAGAAAAAGCACCTTTATTAAGAGTTGAAATTCATTATATAGATAATAATCAATCATTACTATTGTTTGATTCTCATCATATTATTATGGATGGTACATCTTTAGGGCTTTTAATAAAGTCTTTCTGCGAAATATATAATGGAAATAACTGCAATACACCTATTATAGAATATAAGGATTATTCTGTATGGGAAAATAATCTAGTTAATAGTTCTACTATAAATAGCTATGAAAATTATTGGATAAATAAACTTAAGAATTCTGAATTATCTAGTTTAAATTTGCCATATGATTACTCTTCTAGCAGTATATCTTATGTTGGAGATAAATTAGTAAAAGAACTTGATAAGGTATTTTTTGATCAAACTTTGTCGCTTGCTAGAGAACTAAATGTTTCTCCATATATGTTGTTGATTTCGGTATTATTCATATTATTATATAAATATACTGGACAAAATGATATATTAGTAGGTTCACCATTTGCAAATAGATTTAACGAAGAGATGCAGAACATTATGGGAATGTTTGTTAATAATATTGTTATAACTTCTCATATTAACTCTTCTATATCATTTAAAAAATTTTTAAATGTGCAGAAAGATCACATTACCAATGATCTTGATAATGGAATATATCCATACGACCTACTTGTAAAGAAATTAAATATTCCATCTTATACTAACCTGTTTGATGTAATGTTTACTTATCAAAACACTGGAAAAAACAATATACTTATTAATAATACAACCGGAAAAATTTTATATGCAGATACTAACATTGCTAAATTTAATCTATCATTTGAAATTAATCCAAATGATTATAGTTTTACTATTGAATACAAAACAGATTTATTTAAAAGAAACACAATCGAAGGTTTTTATAATCATTATATAAATCTACTTAGAGAAATACAGAATAATCCTGACATTGCTATAAAAGATATCTCTGTTTTCTCTAAGACTGAAAAAGAACAATTATTATATGGTTTCAATGATACAAAAATGGATTATTCTTCAGATAAGACAATATCTGAGCTGTTTGAGAAACAGGTTGAAAAAACTCCTGATACAACTGCTTTGATATTCGGAGATATTAGCTTTACATATAGTGAATTAAATGAGAAAGCAAATCAATTAGCTCATTATTTAAGAAGTGATGGCATTAAAAATGGTAATATTGTCGGTATTATGCTAAATCGTTCACCTGAACTTATAATATCTATGTTAGCTATTCTAAAATCTGGAGCTGCATACCTTCCTATTGATCCTACATATCCAGAAAACAGAATTAATTATATTATAAGTGATAGTAATATAGATACTCTTATCACTTCTAATAATTTAAACAATGAATTTATAGAAGTTGATAATACTATAACTGCAGATTTAACTAATACAGATATTTTCTCAAATAATAATACAGAGAATCTATCAAATATCAATATTCCTGAGGATACAGCCTATGTTATATATACTTCCGGTTCTACAGGTAACCCTAAAGGAGTATCAATATCTCATAAAAATGTAAATAACTTTATTGCAACAGTTAGTCGAAAAATTAACTTTGTTGGGAATATAATTTCTGTAACCACGTTCTGTTTTGATATTTTCGTATTAGAGTCCCTTCTACCCTTACAAATAGGACAGACTGTAGTACTCGCAAGTGATGAAGATCAGAATAGTCCTCAAAAGTTAAATACATTGTGTATGAAATATAATGTATCAATGTTACAAACTACACCTTCTAAAATGTCATTATTGCTATATGACACATCTTTAGAGTTTATAAAGAATTTGAAAGTAGTAATGGTAGGTGGAGAACCTTTTCCAAGTAATTTATTGGAATTGTTAAAGTCAATTACTACTGCAAAAATATATAATATGTACGGTCCAACAGAAACAACCGTGTGGTCTACAATAAAAGAGCTTTCTAACACAGATACAATTACTATTGGTAAGCCTATTGGAAACACACAAGTATATATACTAGACTCTGATAATAATCTAGTACCTATTGGTGTTCCTGGAAGTCTATACATTGGTGGCGACGGTGTTTCTAAAGGATATCTTCATAAGCCAGAGTTAACTTCAGAGAAATTTATCAATAATCCATTTATTGATAATGATATAATTTATAATACTGGTGACATTGCAAGATGGACTACTGATGGTGAAATCATTTGCCTTGGACGTTCTGATTCTCAAGTTAAATTGAGAGGATTACGTATTGAATTAGAAGAAATAGAAAACAATATAGAAGATTTTCCTGATATATCAAAGGCAATTGTATGTATTAAGACAGATTCATTTGGTAGACAGTTTATTTGCGCATATTATACGGCAACCACAAAAGTTTCTGTACCAAAATTGAGAGCCTTTTTAAACAATTATTTACCAAGTTATATGATTCCCTCATATTACTCTCAATTATCTAATTTTACATATACTCCAAATGGTAAAATTGATAGAAAAAAATTACCAGAGCCCGTATTTAATACTTCTAGTAAGGAATTAATAGCTCCATCTACTGAAACAGAGAAAAAACTTAGTGAAATTTTTGAGAAATTATTAAAAATATCACCTATAAGTGTTGATGATAATTTCTTTGAGATTGGCGGGGATTCTTTATTAGCTTTAAAACTACAAATCGAATTATTAAAACTTGGTTTTAGTATTCCTTTTGCCGATATTTATAAATATAATTCTGTAAGACAGTTAGCTACGCATATGGATTCTCTAAACACAAGCACTAATATAGCTAAAACTCTTAATGCAGATGATTTTAAAGATATAGATAAATTATTAAATTCAGATATACAAAATGTAGAAATATCTAATACTGTAGTTAATATTGGTAATGTATTATTAACTGGTGCTACTGGTTTCTTAGGAGCTCATATATTAAGTTATATAATTGATAATTCACCATTTTCAGTTTATTGTTTAATTAGACAAAACTCTTTAAGTGATACTACTCAAAAATTATTGAATCGTTTAAATTACTATTTTGGTAGTAAATATGATGCGCTTATTAATAAAAGAATTTTTGTAGTAACAGCAGATATAGTAAAAAATAAATTAGATATTGATAAAAATACAGAAGAACTATTGAATAAAAATATATCTTGTGTTATAAATAGTGCTGCTAACGTAAAACATTATGGTTCTTATGAAACATTTGAAGATATTAATGTAACAGGGGTTAAAAACCTAATAGATTTTTGTAATACTTATCATAAAAAATTCGTTCAAATATCTACAATAAGTGTCTCTGGAAATTCATTATTTGACCTAGGAAACAACAAAAATAATTTTGCAGAAGATAGATACTTCTCTGAAAATGACTTGTACATAGGTCAATCTTTAGAAAATGTATATATTCGTAGTAAATTCTTTGCTGAGAAGTTGATATTAGATAATGTAATAAATAATAATTTGGATGCTTTTATTTTAAGAATTGGAAACATTACTAACCGTAGTTATGATGGTAAATTCCAGCCCAACGCAGAAGAAAATGCATTTTCTAATAGAATAAAAGCATTTCTAGAATTAGGTGTTCTTCCTGATTACTTAAAAGATATTTATGTTGAGTTCAGCCCTGTTGATGATATAGCTAGAGCTGTAATCCAGAGTATAGAACATATTAACAACTTACATGTTTTACATATATATAATCAGAATCATATCTATTTATCAAATTTGGTTAATATGATTCCTAACAATAGAGTACAATTTATAAATGACTCGGAATTCAAGAATATCTTAGACAAAAAATTAAATAATGAAAAAGCTCAATATTCTCTATCATTTTTAGTTAATGATTTAAATAATTCCAAAGTTCTTACTTATAACTCTAGTATAAAAATTAAAAATGATTTTTCGAGGAAATTGCTAGATACCCTAGGATTTAAATGGTCAAATATTGATAAGCAATATATTTATAATTTATTAAAAAATTTGGAGGTGTAAGCTTTGGATGTTTCAACTTTTTCGTTATCCTGCTCAGCTCTGGTTATCGTTTGGTTGATTACCTTCGTAAGAAAGTCTAAAAGCAGAAAAAATTATCAATTAAACAGGATATTTTCTTTGAACTTAATCTTGGTACTTATTTGGACTGTAGCTTTATTATGCCAAAAGCTATTCGTTAAGAAATTTAATATTGATCCTATTTGCTTTGATTATATTGCATATATTGGTATATGTTTTTTGCCTATAAGTATCTTTTTAACAGGAAAGGTTTTTTGTAATACGAAGATCACTTTTTCTAAAAAATATGCTTTATTATTGATTGTACCAATCATATCATTAATAATATTATGGACCAATAATATACATCATTTATTTTATAAATATTATTCGACAAATTTAAATGATTGCGTTAGTGGTTCATACTTAATAGTACATAACATATATTCTTACTCAATATTATTGGTGGGAATTATCTACATACTAAAAGCAGCAAGAAGAAGCTCCGGTTTTTTCTCGAAACAATCGGCATTGATGCTGCTTGGAGTATCTGTACCCATAGTCACAAATATTTTAGGAACATTTAAAATAGTTCCTATGACAATATACGCAACTCCAATCTCTTTCACAATAGCCTTACTTTGCTTCGCAATAGCAATATTTAAGTTTAAGTTTTTAGGAGTTGCCCCAATAGCTCTTCAAATAATTGTTAATAAGATTTCTGATAGCTATCTTGTACTAAACGATGATATGACTATTGTCGATTTTAATACAACATTTTTAAATACTTTTAAATTGAAAGATGAAAATATCAGAGAACAAGATATTTCAGAGTTTGCTCAAAACCATAAACAGTATAAATTCAATGTTAAGAAAATCGAAAAAGCTGTTGATAAAGTATTGACCACTAAAGAAACTGTTACATTAGAAGAACATATAGAATCATTGGATAAATACTTTACGGTAGAAATAAATGCACTTTATAATAATGATGTATTTTTAGGTGTATTATTACTATTTAAGGATATTACTCAGCATAAATTAGACATGCAAGCTCTTAAAGACAACCAAGATATTTTAATTGAGAGGGAACGTTTGGCTTCTCTTGGTCAATTGATTGGTGGTATTGCTCATAACTTAAAATCTCCTATAATGTCAATTTCGGGAGCTACAGAGGGTCTTACAGATTTAATTAAAGAATATGAGGAGTCTATAGTTGACAAAGATGTTACTATTGATGACCATTTGGCTATCGCAAACGATATGAAGGATTGGATTTCTAAGATAAAATCATATTTAGAATATATGTCAGATATTATTACAGCTGTTAAAGGTCAAGCTGTTGCCTTATCAGAAAATACTGTTGATTCATTTACGGTTGAGGAACTTACTAAAAGAGTTGACATTCTTATGAAACATGAGTTGAAAAAAGCCTTAATTACTTTGAATTTAGACCTTAAAGTTCCTACTTCCCTTATGATTCATGGCAATATAAATGGTTTGGTTCAAGTTATAAATAATATGATATCAAATGCAATTCAGGCCTATAAAGGTAAAGAGGGACAAACAATAGATTTAATTATAACTCAAGAAAAAAATGATGTTATTGTTTCTGTTAGAGATTATGCTGGCGGTCTTCCTAAAGAAGTTCAAGAGAAACTTTTTAAAGAAATGATAACAACTAAAGGTAAAGATGGAACTGGAATTGGTTTATTTATGTCATATTCAAATATACGTGCACATTTTAATGGAGATATTACGTATTCTACAGAAGAAGGAAAAGGCACAATATTTAATATTATATTACCACAATAGTTAAAATAGAACTGTAATGTAAGTAAAATTTTACTTTTATTACAGTTTTTTTCATTTTTTTCATCTTTTTTATTGATTTTTTCCCCACTTTATAATATAGTATTGTTTAATACAGAGGTGATATTATGAGAAAGCATATTCAATCTAATACCACTACAGGATATAAAATAATAGCAGTTGATGATGATAGCGGTGTATTAGATTCTTTATCTGTCCTTTTGAATAGAAATGGTTATAACTTTGTAGGAATAACTGATCCAATTCAAGCAATAGAACGTGTAAAAAAAGAACATTTTGATTTAATGCTATTAGACTTTATGATGACACCTATTCATGGAGATAAAGTTGTTGAAGAAGTAAGGAAATTTAATAAAGAACTTTACATTTTATTATTAACAGGACACAAAGATTTAGCTCCACCATTAGAGACTATAAGAAAATTGGATATACAATGTTATTGTGAAAAAAGCGATAAATTTGACCAATTGCTTCTATTAGTTGAGGCTGCAATAAAATCTGTTGAACAATTAAATGAAATAAATCGTATAAATAATGAATTATCAGATGCTTATAGTGATCTGGAAAAGGCATATTTAGACATGGTCGAAACACTTAGATTTACAGTTGAAGCAAAAGACCCTTATACTAGAGGTCATTCAGATAGAGTATCTGCATACTCTGTTTTAATTGGTCAACATCTTGGTTTATCTGACTCTGATATTAATACTTTAAAAATTGGTGGCTTATTTCATGATATCGGCAAAATAGGAATTCCAGACAGCATATTGCTTAAAGATGGCAAACTTACAGATGATGAATATTCTGAAATTAAAAATCATCCATCTATTGGTGCACATATTTTATGCAATGCAAAAGTATTTCAAGATATTATACCTATTGTAAAACATCATCATGAAAGATATGATGGAAAAGGATATCCTTCTCAACTAGCTGGTGAAGATATTCCATATTTCGCCAGAATAGCTGCTGTTGCTGATACATTTGATGCCATGACATCCAAAAGAACATATAGAGATGCTTTACCTTTAGAGGTAGTCAAAGCAGAAATAGAAAGGTGCGCCGGAACACAGTTTGACCCTAAAATTGCTAAAGTATTCTTAGATATTTTGAATAAAAATTATGAAGAAATACAAAAAATTCAAGAACAATATAAGTAAATACGGACAAATAAATGTCCGTATTTTATTTATATTATCAGTTTTTTTAGATTTTCATTGATAATTGTGCTTTTTTCCTATCTTCATCTATTCCTATTATTTTTACTTTTACTACATCTCCCACAGATACTACATCTGAAGGATTTTTTACAAAACTATTGCTTAATTGTGAAATATGTACTAGTCCATCATGTTTCACTCCAATATCTACAAATGCGCCAAAATCTGTTACATTTCTTACAGTTCCTGTTAGTATCATTCCTTCTTTTAAATCTTCAAATTTCAATACATCTGCCCTTAATACTGGTTTTGGCATATCTTCTCTTGGGTCTCGTCCTGGTTTTGAAATCTCTTGCATAATATCTTTTAATGTTATTTCCCCCACATTTAGCTCTTCTGCTGTTTCCTGCGTTTTTATTTCTGATAATTTATTTTTTATTATAATTAACTTTTCTTTATTTAATAAATCTTCTTTTTTAAAGCCGATTATATTTAATAGTTGTTCTGCAACTTCATAGCTTTCTGGATGAACAGCTGTTATTTCTAATGGATTTTTTCCGTCAAATACTCTCATAAAACCTGCACATTGTTGAAATGTTGCTTTTCCCAATTTTGGAACCTTTAGTAATTCCTTTCTTTCTTTTATCTTTCCATTTTCGTCTCTATATTTTACAATATTGCTTGCTAATGTTTTATTAATTCCAGATACATAAGACAATAAAGAAGGTGTTGCTGTGTTTACATCTACCCCAACTTTATTAACCGCGTCTTCTACTACTCCTGTTAAACTCTCTGATAATTTCTTTTGATCAACATCATGTTGATACTGACCCACACCTATTGATTTTGGATCTATTTTCACAAGCTCTGCCAATGGATCTTGTAATCTTCTTGCTATCGAAATTGCTCCTCTTAAAGATACATTTATATCTGGATATTCTTCTGTTGCAAGTTTTGATGCAGAATATACAGATGCTCCTGCTTCACTTACTATAGCATAATGAACATTGCTTAACTCCTTTATCATGTCTGACACAAAGTTTTCTGATTCTCTTGATGCTGTTCCATTTCCTATTGCAATAATATTAACATTGTATTTTTTTATTAGTGCTATTAATTCTTTTTTAGCTCCTTCTACATCATTTTGTGGTTCTGTTGGATACACAGTTGTTGTAGCAAGTAGTTTTCCGGTTTCATCTATTACCGCAATTTTACAGCCTGTTCTATATGCTGGGTCAAACCCCATTACAGTTAGCCCCTTTAGCGGTGCTGCTAGCAATAATGGTTTTGCATTTTTTCCAAATACTTTTATAGCCTGCGTTTCTGCCTTTTCTGTTAAGTCAGAGCGTATCTCTCTTTCTATTGATGGCTCTATTAGTCTTTTAAAGCTATCTTCTATTGTTTCTTCTAACATTTTAGTATATTGCGTAGAACCTTTTATAATATCTTTATTAATCATTTCTAAAATAGTAGTTTCTGGTTTTTCCATTTTAACTTTTAAAAATTCTTCTTTTTCTCCGCGATTTATAGCCAAGATTCTGTGACTAGGTATTCTGTTTACTTTTTCATTAAAATTATAATACATATCATATGCCGATTTTTCTTCTTTTGTGCCTTTAACCATTATTATTCCATCTCTATAGCACATTCTTTTAATTTGTTTTCTATAATTAGGATTATCTGATATATTTTCTGCAATTATATCTTTTGCGCCTTGAATTGCCTCTTCTACGTTTAGAACTCCTTTTTCTTCATCTATAAATTCTTTTGCAATTTCTTCTATATTTCTTTTATCATTTTGTTCAAATATTATTTGCGCCAATGGTTCTAGTCCTTTAGCCTTAGCTATTGTTGCTCTTGTCTTCTTTTTTTGTTTATATGGTCTATATATGTCTTCCACTTCTGAAAGTGTTTTGGCATTTTCCAATGATTGCACTATTTCATCTGTAAGTTTACCCTGTCCATCTATTGATTTAATTACCTCTTGTTTTCTTTCTTCTAAATTTCTTAAATATTTAAGTCGTTCATCTAAATCTCTAAGTGTCTCGTCACTTAAACCACCTGTAACTTCTTTTCTATAACGTGCTATAAATGGGATAGTATTACCATCATCTATTAATTTTATAGTATTGGTAATTTGCTCCTCTTTTACATTTAATTCATCTGCTATTATTTGAATAATTTTATTCATCTTTTTTGCTCCTTTTTACATTTTTCGAGTTTTTTCTTACTACTTTACTTGATTTTTTCATATACTTAATATATCATAATATTATAAAAAAGGAAAGGAGATTTTATATATGAATTTATCAAGTTTTAGAGCAAAAGCTCGTGAAAAACTATCTGGAAAATGGGGAAAAGCAGCTTGTATAACTCTTGCATATATGGCTATAAATTTTATTTTTAATACCATTTTAAGCTATTCATTCAACGGCCTTAATACTATACTTTCTATCGGTTTTGCTATTATAAATGTTCCTTTAGCATATGGTTTATTAATCCAATTTGTAAAGCTTTATAATGGTGAAGATACATCAGCATTTAACTTTTTTACATTAGGATTTAATAATTTTGCTAGAGCTTGGAAAGTAGCTCTTAATGTGTTTTTAAAATTATTAGTTCCATTTATACTTTTAATAATCTCTTCAATACTTCTTACTTCATTAGGTATAGTCTTTTACTGGACTCAGCCTGCAAACCTTACTGTATTGGTCATTTGTTTAGCTATTATTTGCCCAGTTTCTTTAATATGGCTTATAGTAAAATCATACAACTATATAATGTCTGATGTGATATCTATTGAAGAAACTGAATTACAACCAAAAGATGCAGTTGCAAAATCAAAAGAACTAATGACAAATAACCGTTGGAAATTCTTTATACTTGATTTAAGCTTTATTGGTTGGGCTCTATTAGCATCTTTAACCTTTGGTATAGGTATGCTTTGGTTGTTACCATATATTCAATTAACTCATATAGCATTTTATAAACATATATCTAAAAAAGAGGATGTTATTTAATTAACATCCTTTTAATATACATAATTTTGTGGATCATATCTTACTCCATTTACTCTTACCTCTAAGTGTAAATGATTTCCTGTTGACCTTCCTGTTGTTCCAACTTTTGCAATTACTTCTCCCTGACTTACGCTTTGCCCTGTTGATACTAATATTTGACTACAATGTGCATATGCTGTTTGAACTCCATTTCCATGTGATATTACTACCAAATATCCATAATCATCTAACCAACCCGCTGTTGTTACAGTTCCAGATGCTGCTGCCATTATAGGTGTCCCTCCTGGTGCTCCAATATCAAGTCCTCCATGGTTGTTTCTTGTTCTTGGTCCAAATCTTGAGGTTATTATTCCAGATATAGGTTGTATTAAACTAATTCCTATATCAACTTTTGCATTTGAATTTCCAGAAGCATATCCTGCAACACTTGCGTATACTATCTGTGGTGGCGGCTCTACATATAATTTAGCCACACATTTTTCAACATCCGTGAATTCTTTTAATTCTGTCTCGTATTTTTCTACAATTCCTAACTCTTCTTTGTTATCACTATCTTTTTCCTTTAATTCCGCAATAACTTTTTCTGCCTCATTAAATGTCGCCACATAAGCCTTTTCCTCTTTATCATCTGTTATTGCGTAATATTTATAATATGCTGTCCCATCTTCTATAGCTTTTGCATAAATTTCTTCGTCGTTACAATTTACATTTTTCTTTAAAAGGCAAAGCTTATATTCTGGCATTTGGTCAACTTGAATAAATGCAACATTTGATTGTTCTTCTGCATTTATATATTTATTTATCTTTTTTTGCATATTACTTTTGTTATCTGTATATCCAACAAATTCCCCATTTAATGTTACTGCATATGTCGGTTTGTAGTAAAAAAACACAATACTACCAATAAAAATAACCGCTAATGCCACTAAAACAAGAATTTTTATTGTTTTTCTTGAGTATATAGCTACATTTTTTAGTATATTAATAATAAACACTCTCCTATCATTATAATCTGTATTATTTTATACCATTTTTATTTATTTTACAATAACAACTTCAACTTGAATTCTTTCTTTTACGTGCTTACATAGTGTTTTACTGTCTTTTCCTCATTTTTATACTGTTTTTCTTCCATTTTTATTCAATTTATTGTATAAAATGAATATTTAATGTTCATAATATCTTTATATTACTTATGAAAGGAAGGGTGAAAATGCCAAATTTAAGTCAAGTAGAATTACAGAATTTAAGACATTTGATAGGAGCACACGAAACATCTTATCAAAAACTAAACACATATGCTTCACAAGCAGTAGACCCACAAATTAAGCAAATTTTTACAAAATCAGCTCAAGATGCATTAAATACTAAACAAAAATTAATGTCATTTTTAAATGGATAGGAGGATTTTTTAATGGATGAAAAAACAATGGTTAACGACGTTTTAGACGGAGTAAAAGCAAGTCTTACAACATATCAAGGAGTCATTTCAGAAGCAGAAAATATGCAGTTAAGACAAACCATACAACAAATACGCAATAGCGATGAAAGCTTTCAGTACGAGCTATTTAAAATAGCACAAAACAAAGGCTATTACAAACCTGCTCAACCAGCAACAATAACAGAAATACAAACAGTAAAAACAGAACTTCTCAATTAGGAACAGTCCCTAATTGTTCCATTTGCACAATTTGGGACATCCTTGTTTAAGAGCAGTCATTCTGTGTACTGAACTGCTCTTATTTACATATAACTCAATTTGTTTATTCTATTATTTCTAATTCCGCAAATTTTGCCATTAACCTTTTATGTCCTACTTTATCAAACTGTATGTCTAACTTATAATCTTCGCCTTCTTGTTCTATTTTATTTATGGTTCCTTCTCCAAATTTTTTATGATAGATTCTTTGTCCTTCTTTATATTTAGTTATATCCACTTGTCTACCACTTGCCTTTTTATTTAATGAATTTAAAAAGCTCTCTGCCGTTCTAAACTGAAATGCCCCCACTTTTTCTTTAACTTCCGGTATTTTCTCTACATTGTCAAATTTATATGTTTTAACTTTTCCTGCATAATTTGTTCCATATTCCCAACCATAATTTGAGTCTTTAAATGAATTATTATCTTCATTGTCTATTTCTTCATAACCGTCTAATAAATCTTTTGGTATTTCTTTTAAAAATCTTGACATCTGGTTGTAGCTTGTAGAACCAAATATTGTTCTTCTTTTTGCACAAGTCAAATATAAATACTGCATTGCTCTGGTTATTCCAACATAGAATAATCGCCTTTCTTCTTCTAATTCTTTAATTTCTCCTATTGATTTATATCCTGGAAATATTCCTTCTTCCATTCCTACTAAAAATACCACTGGAAATTCTAGCCCTTTTGCACTGTGCAAAGTCATTAAAGTAACGGTATCTTCGCTTTCTTCCATATTATCTATGTCGCTTGTTAGACTTATACTTTCTAAAAATTCTGCCAATGTGTTTTCTGCCATTTGCTCCTCAAACTCTATTGCTACTGTTAAAAATTCCTCCAAGTTTTGTATTCTACTTTCCGCTTCAATTGTATTTTCATTTTCTAATGCTTTTACATATCCTGTTTTATTTAATGTCAATTTTATTAGCTCTGATATAGGAATTTGGTTTACTTGCTTTCTTAGCTCTTCTATTACTTCCACAAATTGTATGCTATTTTCCTTTACCCTATTTAGCTCATATTGTTCTGCATATTTTATTATTTCATACATTGACTTACCTGTTTTATCAGATATATCTTGTATATTATCTAGGCTTGTTTTTCCTATGCCTCTTTTAGGTTCATTTATAATTCTTTTTAGTGATAAATTATCTGAAGTATTAAATATTAATCTTAAATATGCAATTATATCTTTTATTTCTTTTCTTTCATAGAATTTTAGTCCTCCAATAATTTTGTATGGAATATTTTCTCGTCTGAATATATCTTCTATTGCCCTTGATTGTGAATTCATTCTGTACAATATTACAAAATCAGATAATTTTAAATATTCTTCCATTTTAAGCATATTTATTTGCTTTACTATGTATGATGCTTCATCATATTCGTCTTCTGCTTTATAGATACAAGGTAGTTTTCCTTCTTCATTTTCTGTCCATAATTTTTTATCATATTTGTTTTCATTGTTTTTTATAACTGCATTTGCTGCTTTTAATATATTACCTGTACATCTATAATTTTGCTCTAGTTTTACTATTTTACTACCCGGAAAGTCTTTTTCAAAGTTTAGTATGTTTGTAATATCTGCTCCCCTAAATGAATATATCCCTTGGTCATTATCGCCTACAACTGTTATATTTCCATATTTTGAGGCTAATATAGATACTAACATAAATTGTGCTTTGTTTGTATCTTGATATTCGTCTACAAGTACATATTTAAATTTTTCTGTATAATATTCCAAAACATCCGGATTTTCTGTTAATATTTTAATTGTGTAGTTTATAATATCATCAAAATCTAGTGCATTGTTTTCTTTCAATTTTTTTTGGTATAATTCATATACTTCGCCTATTTTTTCTTTTCTAAAGTCTCCATTATATTTTACTTGATATGCTTTTGGTTCTAACATATCATTTTTTCCGTTACTTATTTCAGATAAAACACTTCTATCTGTAAAAAGCTTATCATCTAATCCTATTGATTTTATACATTCTTTTACTAATGTTCTTTGATCTGTCGAATCAAAAATCAAGAATGTAGTGTCAAACCCTATTCTATCTATGAATCTTCTTAATATACGTACACAAATAGAGTGGAATGTTCCTAGCCACATTTCTTGAGATGCTTCGCCCACTAGTTTTTCTACTCTTTGTTTCATTTCGTTTGCCGCTTTATTTGTAAATGTTATTGATAATATATTCCATGGTTTAACATTTTTTTCTGACAATAGATATGCAATTTTATGTGTTAACACTTTTGTTTTTCCGCTTCCTGCTCCCGCTATAACTAGGCATGGTCCTTCTGTTGCTAAGACTGCTTCTTTTTGTTTATCATTTAATCCTTCTATTAGATTCTGCATTTTTGTTTATATTCCTTTCTTAGAATTATTGTCTATCAGCATTTCTAAACATTGCTTTATTTCTTCTGCACATTGTTTATATATTTCTATATTGCACCCCCATGGGTCTTTTATGTCCATATTTTTCCCTTCTTTTCCAATTCCAACATATTCTTTCAATGTATATACCTTACCAGTTAATTCAGGATACATATTTAGCACTAACTGCTTATGAGATACTGTTGCACATAATATTAAATCCATCTGCTCAATTTTTGTTTCTTTAATATTTGTTGCTCTATGATTATTCATATCAACACCATATTCTTTCATTACATCTATTGCACTATATGTTGCTGGTTCTCCACTATCTGCATATATTCCGCAAGAATATACTTCTACATTATCTTTTTCTTTTATCATTTTTTCAAGCATATGATGTGCCATTGCACTTCTACATGTATTTCCTGTGCACACAAACATTATTTTCAATTGCTTCACTTCCTATCTTTTTCTTTAGTATTAATATTATAACATTTATATTTTTTATTTTTCAACATATTAGGTAATATTTAATGCTATTATCCCCAATAATAATCCACAAATGTTACCAATTGCTGTCATTCTACCACTATATAACTTATTTGCTTCTGGTGTTAGCTCTCCCGAAACTACATAAATCATTGCTCCTGCTGCAAATGCTAAGCATAGCGCAATTATAGCTTGCGATATTGAACCTATTAATCCACCAAAAAAGGCACCTACTCCTGTAGTTATTCCAGATAAAATTACATAAAAAACTACTCGTATTGGGTTCATACCACCATTTTTCATTGGTACTGCCATAGAAATTCCTTCTGGTTGATACAAAAATAGGCAGTTCTGTTGGTAATATTCTTTGATTTTTTATACTTTTACTTTCATCATAACCTCTATCTACATTTTCTTTTGATAACCTTATATAAATTATTACCACCTTGTACATCGTTTTTTCTAGTTCTTCTCCTTTTTCATCAAAATACATATTAATTATAAATATTTCATTCATATTGTCTCCAAACCTTTTAAAGACTTATTCAATCTATAAAAATTTATTGTTCTGATTTCAATGAAAAAATTGTCTTATTTAGAGTTGCCAAATCACTAAATAAGACATATATATTAAGATTTACTATTCTAATCTTGTAGTGTCAATTATAAATGTTTCTATACAATTACATCACTTCTTAATTTCCCATTAAGTTTTCCAGAATTAATCATTATTCCATCTCCTTCTTCTATTCCTCCAAGTACAAATGATTTACAATTTCTCTTTAATGCATCAACACAAAGATAAGTATTGTCTTTTTCATTTTTTATAACAGCTATAACACTTACTCTAAATTTAGTTTCAGCATTTGGATTTAGACTTTCTTCGCCTGTACCTTTAAAATAAGGTGCCACGACTTGTTTATATGGCAAATTATATTTTTTTGCTAATTCAAAATGTTCCTGAATATGAGCTGGTACTAACATCAAAGAATTCTTTTCTAGTATATCATTATCTAGTACAATTATAGGTATTTTTTCATTTGTTAGTGGATGCTTTGCAAAAATTCCTTCCACCTTGCCCAAATCACTTGAAATATTTATGTATTCATTTTTTATTCCTATTGCAATTGCTGTAACACCATATATTAGTTCTTCGTTAGTTATTGTCGATGGAATTAGTTTTCCATTAGTCAATTCAATTTTGATTTCCTTCATTCTTTATTTTTCTCCTTATATCTAAGTTAAAGTATTAGTCAAAAAAATATGATCATTTTCAAATTTAATATCCTTTTTTTTATCTTCTATTTGATTATATATTTCCCAATAGGTACAATTGTATATAGTTTCTATACCTAATCTATTTATAATTTTATCAATTTCTTTTTCCGTTGAACATACTTCACAATAAATGCCAAATGGCAGTTCATCTAAATGAATCTCTACTCTCCCTTTTTTCCAAATTATCCTATATTTTTCCATTAAGTAATTCTTTGTTAATCCAATTTTTTTGAATAAATATTTTATTGAGTCGCAATTTTCTACTTCAAACGTTGTATTTTCTCTTTCAAAATACTTTTTTTGTTGTTTATTAGGAACTTTTTCCTTAATTGTTACTGTATCAGAAAATCCATTCTTAGTTCTAATAAATATACCGTTTTTTAATAACCTTTCATCTTCATAATCATATCTAGTGGTTTTCTCAAAAGCTCCTCCAATTAAAATGTATTTATTTTCTTTTATTTTTTCTAAAAATGCATCTACATCTTCAATTTTAAATTTAATTTGAATATCACTCTTTTTCAACTTTTCCTCCTAAAATTTTTATAATTTCTTTCTCTATATCAAATCCATCTGCCGTTTTTTTTATTACTTTATTAAGGACAATAATGTAATCACATATATTAGCCACACTATCGCTTTTAGGAAATACTCCCAAAATATTAATTTTGTTTGTAATATTTTTCAATATTTTTTTTGTGTATATCATTGTTTTTCCTGAATAAATACTATCAATAATCAAAACGAATTTATTTTTTAATTTTTCTAAATTGCTAAATTTATTTGATCCCTTAGTTTCATCCATATGAACTTTCCAAAATATAATTTTATTTTTATATTTATCCAAATCAAAGTAAGGTATTATCTTAAAACAGCCATTTAGAATAAAAATAATATAATCAAACTTTTTTAACTCTATTTGAGTAAAATCTATTTTGAAGCTTTTATATTTACACTTATAGTTATTCGCTTCATATTGTTCTATATAATTTTCCTGTAATTTTATATTTTCCCTTTTGATGTGTTCTTGTTCTATATTGGGCAGTTTGGTAAATAAAGGAATGAATTTATTATATAATTTAATAAAACATTCATCTTTCAGTATATACTCAATTAAATATGTTTTAAATTTATAAATTCTATTATCACTTCCTTCTATTTTTACTGCATATTTTAAGATTGGTCCAATTGAAAGGTGAAAAGCAAAATCCTTAAAAAAGATTTTATGTGTTTCTATCACTTTTAAGAAATATTCATTCAATACTTTCTTTTTGTTTAATATTTGTATATATTTATAGAGAGCATGGTTAAATATCAAATTTTGATATTGTAATGATTTTTCTATATCCACAACATCTACTAAATTGAGTGTAGGAGGATTTAGTCTATACGTTTCATCTTTTAAATAGCAATTCCCCCCAGCTTTTTCTAGTTCTTTAGCAATCTTTTTACTCTTCGTTAAAACAATTACTCCAGATCTTCCATACTTTGAGAATTGAATATTTTTTTCAAAAATTTTATTTATCATTATCATTATAAACCTCATTAACTATGCTTGAACGACTACTCAATGAACAAAAAATAGGATGTTGATTATATTTAAGATATATTTTCACCAATTCATTTGTAAAATTTATTACATCTCTCATTTCTGGGGCTTTTAAGTTACTATATGGTGTATTTTCCTTTGGTTGGAAAACCGAATAGTCAGTAACTATTCCATTCTCTGCAAATTTATTACACTCATTTAATAGTTCACTAAAATCTTGTAATCCCAATACAAAATTGCTTCGTACATTTCCTTTTCCAAATATACTGACTGCTTCGTACAGTTTGTTTACAAATATCTCATAATTAATTTTCCCGGGACAGGTAGTAGTAAATAATTCTTTATTTGCTATTTCTAAATTATATTGAACTTGTTTTATTCCTAATTTTTTTAACGTTTTTAATGACTCTATTGAATCATGTGGACATACATTCACAATTGTGTCGAAATCTTATAAGTTAAATTTCTTAGTTAAATTATCCACAAACTCAATCAAGAATCTCCAAACAGTTCTGCAACTTGTTAAATTTCCTGCCATAATAAAGAGATGTTTATGTTTTAGATTTGTATTTTTTAACAATTTATCTAATGCAAGATTTGTATTCTTAAAAAATTGGTCTTTCTGCGAGTTCCACCATTCATCCACACTGTCATATTTATATAGATTATTTAAAGTTGGTTTACATATCTTTTCAGAAACTTTTTTAGGATGTAAGTCACAAAATTTACATTGCTTGCCACAAATCCAATTATAGCATCCTTCAAATAATAATAAAGAAATCCTATCCATACCAATCACATCAACATAATCTCCCACCAAGGATTCATCATTTATCTTTTGCTGTAAAACATCATATTCTTTTATAAGTCTAACATTTAATTTTAATTTTTCTTTATTGCTATAAATTTTTAATTTTTCTTCTTCCCATGTTAATTCTATTGAAGATCCTGGACTATATCGGCATTTCACTATTGATTCATCTTTAGTATCACTAAGTAGTATCTCTGATGGAATTATTTCATTTCTCGGTGAATAGTCATATACTTTTTTACCATCCGATATAGGCTTTTTAAAAATAATTTTGTGTTCAAGTTCGTTTCTAATTGTTTTATTGAGTAGCTTATGCTTGGTTGAGTTACATATAATTTTTCTGCAGCTTTCGAAAAACTACTACATTTTGCAACCATATAAAATGTTTTATATAAGTCCCAATTTTCTTCTAAGCTCATTATAAAATACCTCTCTATTCATTTTATCAATTTTTTCGAAATTGCATATTACTTTATCTTTACCATTAATAGTTACAATAAAGTCCCCAATAGGATTTATTAACAAATAATTTTCTTCAATTTCTTTTTCTTTACATTCAATAACTTGGCAATTCAATCTTTGCTTTTTTATTTCATTTATTAAGTTTTCAAATTCTGCATTTTCTACGTCAAATTCGTTTTTATTCTTTACCGATTTTCCTCTTAACGAAATGAACTTAAATAATTTCCACCTTTGTATTTTATAGATGCTAACAACTTGGGCAATCTCATTTATATTATTAACATTCTGTTTTGTCACTACAGAATTTAGTTTCAATATAATATCTTTATTTTTTAGATATTCCATTAATTCTAATATATGCTTGCTATGTTCTATTCCTCTTCCCAGACAATCATTTACATTATCATCTAATGAATCTAGCGAAAGTGTAATATGATCTGTATATTCTTCAATTTCATCTATTATATTGGGATTTAATAATTTTTCATTTGTTATAATATTATTTTTTATATTATTATAATGAGCTTTTTTCATTAAATCAAACAGATGTGGATATAGAAGAGCCTCCCCTCCTGTCCACGTTATCTTATCTATTTTTAATTCAATTAATAAGTCTAAGATCCTATCATTTTGCTCATATGTGTTTTCCTTAGTTCACATTATTCTGTAACAAAAACGACAGTTTTCATTACATCTAGATGTAATATTCCGACAGACCGAATTTCTTTTCATATTACTCCTTTATATCTCTTTCAATGTTTTTGCTATTTGAAAATTTAAGCTCTCTAAATCTATATAAATCTATCCCATACCTCTTATATACATCAGCTGTATTACACGAAACTACTTCGTTGTTTTGTAAGCCTAATTTACCTACTGTTTTTTTTATTAATTCAAGTGAATCATTTTCAATCTCTATATATGTGGGAATCAAAGGCCAAGAATCAATATCAATCTCTACACCATCGCAGTCATATGTTGCTCTATTTTTTTCTTGATAGTTTCTATATGCATATCCTAATTGCTCCAATATTGCATTAGCTTCCTCTATTGATGGAACCTCCATTTCTGTTTCCATAACACTTTGCATCATACTTTTTGTACCTTTCTGTATGTCCGGGTTTAGTATATGTTTTATTGTTATAGTTGTTCTTCCATTTGTTTGTCTTACTCTTACCCATTTATTAGGGTTTATGCCATATTTTTTTATTATTTCAATAATGTCCCTACACGAAAATACTTCTAATAATTTCTTATCATCAATTCTATTTAATAAATCAGTAAAATATTTAGTTTTATACCTTTCCTGTAAATATTTCTGTTCATCATTTTCAGTTAAATTATCAACTTCTTGCAAAATTCCATGTAATTTATTTCTACAGATTTGAAAATCATATGGCTTATTAGCGTTTTCTAATTGTATTATACAGTCATAAAATCTAGCACATATAGATGGTAGGTCATATACATATATCTGTTGCATACTTTCTTCAATCTTTCTAGCCCCTAATTCTTGTAATTTTATTTCTATTTCTTTTTTATTTACATTTAAGATCTTTATTTCTTTTTCTAACTTTCCCATATTTCCTCCATTCTATGTTTTCACCTGTATTGTATCAAATTTATATCAAAAAGTCAATTTATGTAAATACTGTGACCTCCTTATTTTCATCTTCCAATTTTACCTCAATATCAACTTGTTCGCGATCCGTTGTGTACATTATAAATTTAATTTATTATCCTTATTAAAAATTAACCTTTTATTTAAGACTAATCTAATATTTGACATTAAATTAGCCTTATGTTTTTTCTTTTAAGTTATTTAATTGTTTAAAATTGAAATATAAATCTACATGTTTATCTTGATGTATCTCAATTCTATTAATAATTACTTTCATAAATTCTGGTGTTAGTTCTTTTAACTCTAGAAATTCTTGTACAACACTTTTTATCTTCTCAGTATTATCTTGTTTTGATTCTTCTTTTTGCTGTTTAATCTCTAGGTATTTGTTTTCTTTTTCCCCTATTTCATTCTTAAATTTCTTCAATAATCTTTCATACATTTCTTCACTTATTTTATTGTTTAATTTGTCTACATACATTTGGTCAATATTATTATTTATCAATTTTATCTCATTTCTTAGTTTTTTAAGTATTTTTCCATAATCATATTTTGTCATTCCATTTTTTACTTCTAATTCTACTTTTTCACTATCTATTTTTTGAAATAAATTTTTTATACAGTTAATTATAGTCTCTTCTAAATTAGAATAGCTAAAACCATGTGATGTGCAAAGTTTTAACTTTGAATTTCTGCGATAATTATTACATACCATATAATAATTGCCATTCTTTTTTCCTCTTACTCCTATTTTATGTTTGCATTCATAACAAAAAAGTAAACCGTCTAATAAAAACATATTTTTCTTTTCATTTCTATTGTAGTTTTGAACTATTACCATTTTTTGAACAGCATCAAATATTTTTTTATCTATTATTGCATCATGTGTATTTTCTACAGCTATCCATTTTTCTTCTGGATTTGGTCTAATTTTTCTATTTTTATAACTTATTCTACTTCTTTTATTTTGCTCTGTTGTGCCTATATAAACCTTATTTTTTAATATGTTTTTTACTGTTTTATTTTCCCAAAATGAATCTTTATTATATCTTGATTGATTAGCTGTTGGAATATTGCTATTGTTTAAGTAATCTCTTATTGCTCCAACTTGATTTCCATTAGCTGCCATATTAAAGATGGTTCTTACTATTTTTGCCTCTGGTTCATAAATTATTAATTTATTTTTGTCATTTGAATCTTTTATGTATCCAAGTGGCGTTTTTCCCCCTACCCATTTCCCCTGTTTTTGCATTGTGTGAAGTGCTGTTCTAATTTTTTTTGATAAGTCTTTTGAATACATATCATTTAATATTGATTTAAAAGGTGCAATATCATTATTTCCATTTGATGTTTCAAAAGTATCTATACCATCAGTTAGAGAAACATATCTAACATTGTTTTCAGGAAACCATTTTTCGATATATTCTCCTGTTTCTATGTAATCACGGCCTAAACGGGACAAGTCTTTTGTTACAACCATATTAACTTTTCCTGAATTGATATCTTTGATCATTCGCTGAAAGGCTGGTCTATTAAAGTTTGTTCCTGTAAAGCCTTGATCTATATATGTATCTATTAATTGGTACTTCCATCCTAATTTTTGCACATATTCTGTTAGTAACATTCTTTGATTTTTTATACTTTCACTTTCGTCATAGCCTCTATCTACGTCTTCTTTTGATAGCCTTATATAAATTGCTACCTTGTATATTGTTTTTTCTATTTGTTCAGGCATCTTTTCTCCCTTATATGCTGTTAATAACAAAAGCGGACATTAAAACATTGGCACTTATTAGAACATTTTAAAGTCCGCGTATTTGTATCTAATTTCTATTATATTTTATTTAGAACAAATTTTTAATGCCCAAAAGTATTT
>OHPO01000438.1_pt1 | contig 21978 bp, 23 predicted proteins | sample 1577741 | NCBI WGS metagenome assembly OHPO01 (sample SAMEA3879574, study PRJEB24766) | human gut metagenome | biome: human-associated habitat; feature: feces | place: USA | collected 1985/1987
ATCAGATATGCTACCTTCGATACAAGCTCATAGGTGCTGTCTTTGTAGGCAATCTGTTCTCCGTTGTATTCGATACCATTCTGATTGAGAGAAGGGTTATCCATGTGTGCCTCCTATCACGTTCAGTCGAAAAGCAGTGAGTTTGTTTTCATCCTGTGCTTTACAGTCCACCTCCGCCTTTATTTCCGCCAAACTCGCAACCGTGTGTATGATCATACCCATAATACCACCTTCCATAGCGATACCCATAATGCGGAGGGCAATTTGCGCAGTCACCGGTACAATGTCCGTGGTGAGACTGGCTTTTCTTATCCAAAAGACTTCCAACCGCAAATGCCAACCCGAGCTTTGAGAAGAATCCGAGCTTTGGCTCCTTTTGCTTCGGTTCGTCAAAATCGATCTCATCTTCTACGGAAGGGGCTTCATTCTCGTCATCTGCAAACACAGTCACATGATTGCGCCTTGCTACAAGCTCAAGAACTTCATCGTCTGCGGAACCCCAAAGGTCTTCCAACTGCTCCTGCGTAAAGGTGCATTTTGCAGATTTCAGTAGTTCATTCATGGCTGATATATCGCAGCAGCCGGAAAGGTCATAGATTTCATCTGGCGTGAACTGGACACCATAGGCAACCGCTTTTTTTATAAGCCGTGATGCTGCCTTCTCATCCATATACTCCTGCGCGACCTCGGAGACTTCGGCGGATGCACCAAACGAGGTCAATGAGGACATCTTTTTAATCTGCGTGCTGGTTGCCCAGTCGTAGAATTTCTCATAATAGGAGTCCCAATCCATTCATCAATCACGCCCTTCCAATAATTTCAGGAGTTTCCTCCACGGGCTTTGGAACAGAAAAACTCATGTGATGCTCAATAGAACATATTGTGCCTCTCAATTTGCTGCCTGAGTTTCCGCCTGGAACAAAAACCGCCTCGCCTCGTTTCAGGGTACGATCCTCCGTCCGGTAGAACTTTTTCATGTTTGTTCCATCCAGCTTTACAAGGCAGTAAACATATACATGGAAGTCATCTGCTGCATACGGATCATGTTTTCCAATCGGGTCACTACCACTTTTTGGCGTGCATTCGGGAGATGTCTCACCCCCAACATTCTCGGAGGAATCATCTGGGATGATCTTTTCATCATCCTCGTTTTCATTAAAGCTATTGGACTCCACTGTATCTATTGCTGCATTATATTCTTCCTCAGTCTCATAGTCTTCTGGTGAAATCCCGTAGTCTGAGCCATCTTCACAGTAATCACGCCATCCGTGTTTTTCCCTGCTTAGAGCCTCATTATATTCGTCTCTTGTCTCATAATCGTTTGGATCAATACCGTATGCGCTGCCATCTTCACAATTCAAACGCCAAGCATAGCGATTATCACGGGGAGCCATGTATGCGGCTGTGCTAATTGGTAAATCATCATCAGAATCAAAAGCTCCCATTGCGCCAAGGACACCGCCAAACTTGATGATGTCATCGGTGTCCTTAATTAGCCCCATGCCCATTGCAGCACCGGTTGCAGCGTATGGATCAATTTTCTTGCTACGTTTTGTCCCATTTTTCTGCCTACGTTTTGCTGCAAGATAATCTAAGGTCATTGCTCCGGCAAGATCAATCAAGGTATCTATTACAGGAATGCGCTCACGTTTTTTTGACCGTTTTTTCTTGGACATGGGTACGCCTCCTTCCAATCAGGGGATGTCACTCAACGCCTAATGCTTTATAAACAGCGTCTTCCGCACTCTGATAGAAAATCAGGTTGAAGCAGCCGATTAGATCGGCGGGAGCTGTTCCGAGGTCAGCCGCAGAGGTAATGGGAAGAAGCACCTTCTTTGCACCGCTATCGAGGCAGACCTGAAGGGCATTTGCAAGCTCGTCCAACTTGAGCATCGTTCCGGCAATGCTGATCTCGCCCAGCACCGCCAGACTGCTGAGGGTCGGTTTCCCAAGCGCAATCGAGCAGAGTGCAATCAGCGTGGGAAGCGCAAGTTTCTCGGTCATGCCGATGCCCTGCAAATCCTGATAGTTGATGATATAGTCCTTTGTTGTTGTGCTAATCGCGCCGCTGATGCGGTTGCCGTTTGCTTTCAGATAGTTGAATGCGGTATTTGCCGCTTCCTTGCACTTTCCGTCAGAGTTCAGTCCCGTCCGCTCAAACTTGCCGTTGCCGGGAAGCATCTGCGATTCCAGACGGAAGACGCCGATCATGCCGCTCTTTCCCTGAGAAACCGTATAGACCTGACCGGGATTGCACATTCCTTCGGGGATGAGTTTTCCGCCGCCCTGTTCCGGGACAGAGACGAAATGTTCCTCAAATGTATCGTTGTCAATGTACGAAAAATTGACGTCATAGAACTCCATACCGCCCAGCTTTTTGAGCTGCTCCTTGACGCGGCGGCGCATTTCGAGCGCAAACTTGAGGATTTCTTCAAGCTGTTCTTTCGTGAACTCCCCGTCCGGATAGAGCAACTTGATCATTCCGCCGACCATCTTGCGGACGGCAATGGTATCGCGCTGATTAAGGTTTTTGCCGAGGCGGAAATACTTGTCCAGCGCATCGCCGTACTGCTCCTTGCGAAGCTCCCGGATAAACTCTGCCAGATAGTCGGTGATGAAGCCGTAGTCGTTGGTGAAATGCTCCGGGCGGAACTTCGGTATCTCCCAACCGGGAATATAACAGTGCATACGGTCAAGGAATGCTGTGTCCGTTCCCATTTCGGGAGGGAATGGGTCAAAGAGGCTGGACGTTTTCAGCAGCACATCCACGCTCTGATTGATGTTGCCGACGAAGACCATAGAAGCGGTCGCGGCTTTTTCTTCCTTTCCACGGGCAAAGGAGCCGGATGCCATATAGTCCTTCATGATCTGGATGCCGTCTTTGTCCTTGAAATTGATACCGGCAACCTCGTCAAACGCCACGCAGTCCCACAAGCCGACCAAGCCGACCGTTTTTCTGCCCATGTTGTAAAACAAATTGGCAACGGTAGTCTGACCGCCGGAAACAAGGATGCTGTTCGGGGAGATTTCTTTGTAGATATGGGATTTGCCGGTGCTTCGCGGACCTAACTCACAGAGGTTGAAGTTGTTCTCGACAAGCGGCAGCATACGGGCAAGCAGAAGCCAGCGTTCGCGGTCGTTCAACTTGTCCGGTTCCATACCGATGGAGCGAAGGAGAATCTTGATCCACTCTTCTTGCGTAAACGCTTTTCGCCCCTGCTTCAATTCCTCAATGTCCACATGAGGCATCTGAATAGGCGTGAGCTTATGAATGAGTATTGGGGATCTGCGCTTATCCTCTTCCACATATTCATATTCAAGCTGGACAATGCACCAGATACCGCCGCAGAGAAGCCGATCGTATTTAGTCGGGTAATCCTCAGAGATAGGAATTGCTTTGATTCCGAGATTGGAAAACTCCGCCTCATAGCTGTCCGTCTTAATGTTGAGATTAACCGTGATCTTGTCAATCACGGTATAGCTGCCTCGCTGACGGAGGACAGAAAGGATCTTCTGCGCCTCGTCGGGGCGGACGTAGTTTTCAGCCAGAATCCGCTTGACGTTTGCAACGCCGGTTTCAATGACATCCTCGTCATCGGAACTGCAATACTGTCCAAGAAGAAACTCAAGGACATAAACGGGGACATTTGCCCCTTCCTTGATTTTCTTTGTAAGGTCTTTGCGGACAATCCTGCCGTCGAATACCTTGCGCAGTTTGCTGTCGATTACAGCGTTTGCATCCTCTGTTGATACCGTTTCAATATACTCGCTCATTTTCTGTTTCTCCCTCACAGGTCAAATCCGAAGTCATCCGCAAAGGCAATGTCAATATGGAACTCAGCCTCTTCCGGGACATCTGTATCATTGGCAATAACAAGGCGATAAATCTTATTCTTGTCATAGGCACCGGCTTTCAAGTTGAGGCGCACACGGAAGACGCGCTCGGAAGCGTTTATGCTTGTACGGTCTGCAATGACAGTCTGACGGTCACTGATGACCACGCCCTCATCATCTGTCATATAGATGTAGTAGGTGCAGGGCTGAATCTTTTCTCCGACCGGCTGACGCTGGTAGAAATCCAAAGAAAACAGCAGATTGGAGACCTTGCGGCTTTCGCTCAACAGCTTCAATTCTGCGTTGGAAACCTCCACATACTTCTTACTCGTGGAGCGCAGATTTTTGAAGCTGATAACAGGCACAACAAACTCCTGCAAGCTGATACCGCCGTGGACATAGTTTTCACCGCCTCCGGAAATCCTTATGCGTGTGGAGTCAAAAGGCGTGTAGCCCTTGACCGGAGTACCGACGATCTCACCGTCAAGCTGAACCGGCACAAGGTACTCTGCTGCTGCGGAGGGTTCTGCCAGCACATACCGCCGTCCAATTTCATAGACCTTGCCGCTGATCGCATCCTTGCCCAGTTTATCGCCTTCGGTCAAAGGACTGTATGTGTAGAGGAAACCGTGATCTGCGGTGATGAAAATGTCTGTACCCTGCATATCGTTGATGACAATACGAAGAATATTGGAAAGCTCCTGCATAGCATCTTCGCAAGCCTCAAACACCTTTTTCTCGGTTGGAGCTTTGTCACCAATGGCATCAATCGTGTTGTGGTAAATATACACGACTTCTTTGCCGCTCACAAGCTCACGGCGCTCGGCACGTTTCATGTTCAGAACGTCCGTGTATTGGACAGCCACACTGTTCATGTTCGCAGCACGGAGAACCTTGCCACGCTCATCAGTAGAACGGGTGGGCATTTCGTCCACGAGAACATCCATGCCGTCATTGACAGACAGCTTTCGCCCCGGAAGAAGAGCCGCCATACCGAACTTTGTGATTGAGGGAAAAACTGCTTGAACAGCATCGAGCTTCGCTGTTCCCTTGGTTGTCCGGGTGATGGTATCGCATAGCTCCGCAGCAACTTCATATCTCAGAGCGTCGGATATGATCACGAAGGCGCGGGAGTTTTTCCCCGCAAGCGGCTTAACATAGTGAGAGTAGAAGTCTCTTTGCTTGCCGATCTCGGACACATAACCCAATGCGGCAAGGTTGTCAGAAATTGCTTTTGTCCAGCAGCCGGTCAGTTCCTTGAGGAACCAGTTCTGATACAGCCCCTCAACGTAATCTGCCGCGTGTTTCAGCTTATCTTCCAGAAGCACATTGCTGTTCTTGAGAGTGCAGCCGAAGGCATAGTGGAAGTGCCGATAGAAGCTATCCATCTCATACGCTTTCTCCGTATAGAGCTTCCAGATTGCTTTCGGTTCTACGATATGGAAGCCTGCTGCATTCTCCTGATAAAAGCTCTGCATCTTGGCGATGTAGTAGAGGCAGTCATAATAGTTCTCGAACCGCTCAATCCATCCGGAGGTACGGCGATTTTCCGCAGTTTTCAGCATCAGCTCGGTCTTTACCACATGATCTGCGATTTCAGAGAAGAAACGGCTCAGAATAACCTCGTGAATGGACGGGAAAATATCTGCTGTCAGCAGCGTTTCAATATCCTGCTTTTCAAATCGCGAAGCAAGATGCAATTCCTGTTCCACACTGCGGCACAGCTCCCAAAGTGCATCGTTGTCCTCGCGGTTGCGCCATTCGTGGACGATGCTGTAACAATACGCCTTATTAGAATCGGAGATGAAGCGTTCCAAGCCTTTGAGAACGCTGGGATTCATTGTTTGCGCAAGGGCAGTCAGCAGCACATGAGCGGAGAACAGGTCAAGCGTTTTTCCGTCCTCATGGATATAGCCCGTGTACTTGCGGACAAGCTGCCAGAAGGCGTCAATGTTACCGAACTTCTTGATATTGCCGAGGACGGCATTGTTTTCCTCATCCTGTCCTGCAGAAAGGACAGCAATAAATACATCCTGCGCAGAGCCGCCGTTTAGTCCTGCCAGCACAGCCATAATGTCAATATGAAGCTGCAACGGTGTATGGTATTCTCGCCCAATTCTTTTCAGCCTTTCAATCCGCTCTTTGCTGTCAAAGAATTTTGCGTACAGTTTTACTGTCTTGCGCATAGCCGGACTCGCCTCAATATTCAGCTCATTCATGCGCGTGGAGATGAGGTCGGAACGGTATTCTTCACTGAATTTTTCAATATCCAGCAGCCAATTATCCTTTGGGTCAGCATAAGAGAAGGGATTATAAATCAGATAATTGCCTGTTAGATCATCGTACAGAAGCAACTTTTTCACGGCAAAGTTGTTCGTGCCGGTGAGCTTGAGAATTGTTACATCGGGGATGTAAAGCTCGTCAAGCATAGACTCGAACTCTCGATCCTCGTCCTGCCAGAAGATGATCCGTCTTTGATAGAACTCAGGTAGAGGGGCGGTAAAGCGTTCTATTAGATCAAATTGTATGCGTTCTTCGGACATTTTTCTTTCTCCTTAATTGCGAATGACAGCCATTACGATAAGTCCCTGCAACGCGAAATGACCGTTTGGACTTTGTTTCGGCTGATGGCTTGATTGAAATAGGCAACTGTGTTGCGATCAGCATATCGCATATCGACAATATTGATTGGAAGATTGCCAGAACCTATGAACAACAGATACTTGGGAGACAACGGAAAGATATAGCCGTTCATGTTTTTCGATTCTGGAACGCTATGATATTGAAACGCTGGATTATCCGAAGTGATAAAGTCTCCGGCATCGCCGTAAGCCTCAAATAGAATCATTTGGAGCCGCTGACTTCCAATATCCAAGAATGTATGGAAATGACCGCCTTTGTTTTTATATAGCATTCGGTATAGTTCTGCATACCATAAGCCATCTATAAAGTCATCAGCCCATCCTTCAATTTCGTTCCCGTTGCTCTCGCCAGACTGTGTATCAGGTTCTCCGCGAAAAGCTGGAACGAGTATATCGTCTCGAATCCAGCTATATATACCTGTCCCATCAAACCGGGGATTTCGACAAAGCATCATAAAGAAAAACGCAAGCATATCCTTTGCTGTTTCCATAGAAATGTGCCTCTCGCTTTTCCCATCAATTCCCGATTCATCTGAGTTCATTTCAGTGATGAACTGCTCCAATAGAGATTGCCAATGTGTTTCAAAATGCGAATCCAGACCATCTTCAATCAAATAAGAGTTGATGGCATGAATATCATTCAGGATGGCGTTCTTTCGGGCGCGATCTCCTGTGTCATAGAAGAAATCCCATTGGTCAATCTCCGAGAGATGCTTGCGAATGCTTGATTTCGTTTTGATTACACTATAACCAAGTTTTCCATAAACAGGCGGTGTGCGCTTTATTCGCAGGATCTCATATATCTGCTCAACAAAATCAGCCAGTATCTTTGGGCAAGATTGTGTGATGTAGCTGTGGGCAAAGTCAACAGTATATAGTCTGGATTCCCAAAGTACAGCAGTTATTGGCGTTCCATGTCCACGTTTCTCATCGTGGTCAAGTCTGTAAACACCTTGTATCTGCTTGTTTGGTTCTTGATCTGTTGTGACTGATGTTTCCCACGCTTTGAGGTAAACACGAGGCACATAATGCTGCTTTTTAGTTGTTCCCACAGTTACACTCCTTTCGTCACTTTATCTTCGCCAGCACATCGGCAAACAGCTCGTAGTTGTGCTTCACACCGTCATCGAGGTCGATCTGGATGTTCTGATCGGCAAGATGATGAATTTTCTCTTCGTACTTCTGAATCTCAAGTGCCTGTTCTTGGAGCTTCTTCTGCTGCTTGGTCAACTTCACACGCTCCGCAGCTCCGGCGTGTTCGATGGCGTCCGCGAGTTGGGTAAGCTGGGTGCGATAACGCTCCTGCTGCTCGTGAACATAGTCGGTTCGCATCCGGGCAAGAAGGTCGCTCTGATAGCGGTGCATATAGATCAGAGCCTTGAAGCCGTTCTTCTTGCCACTGTCGAAGAGCCAGTAGATCGGACGCTTGCCCGAACCAGTAACGGAGTATGTGCTGCAATGGTCAGCATAGAAGTCATTCAGGAAGTAGCTGCGGATCACCTCGCGGGGCGTACCCTTGCCGCCGAGTGCGTCGGCAACAAACTTGAGGTTTTCTTCCAGCGTATCATCGCTGTAGACCTTGCGAACAAACTCCACGAAGCGTCCGGTAATGTCATCGTCAAAATACTCGTCATCGCAGATGGGAATGATGTTATCGCTGTCCGGGATGATGGTCTTGTACTTGCTGGCGTCCCATTCGCCGCCCGCGTAGGCAAGCCCATCCACGTCCAGAGAGTAGCGTCCAAACATACAGCCCACGGCATAGGAAATGAGGGAGACGATCTCGTCGCGCATGGTGCGGACGTAGTTGCTGCCCTTCATAGACTCCGGCACATCGTCCTTACTGTCAAACACGCGATGTACAGTAATATCCTTCTCCGCCACATCCGGCGTCAATTCGTCCTGCAAACCGTAAATGTCAATGAAAATGCGGTTGAGTTCTTCTTCGTTCTTTTTGAGCTGCTGGAAGCGTTCTTCGCACTCGGCTTGCCAAGCAGCATATTTCTCGGAAATCAGTCTTCCCATTGCTTATTCCTCCGTTTCCAAACATTGCGTCAGGACATCGCAGAACGCCATATCATCATCCACTGAGGCAATCGCGGCGTCGATCAGTGTATCATGGTCGGTGTTGCCCCAGTTCAGGCGCAGACCGTATTCCAATCCCATGCAGCGGATCAGCTCACGGATGCTGCGTCCGTTGCCCTCACGGAACGGGTGAATGATGTTCAACTCCGTCATCACATGAGAGAGGTTCTGAATCTGCTTTTCCGAATCTTGTTCTGACAGCAGCTTCTTTGCGTGGATCTCATCAAAGACGCGTCCTAACTGCCGGTCGATCATCTCCGGCGGATAGAACATTGTATCACCCTTGCTGATTTGTTCTCTGCGGATATGACCGGCGAAGGGATAAACGTCTTCAAAGAGAAAACGGTGAATCCGCAGGAGATGCGTTTTCGTAAAGCGTCCCTTCATCGGCTCTTGCAGCAAAACAAGCTGCTTAACGGCGGTGAACTCTTCCTCCGCCTGTTTCAGCTCTGCCTTGTCGCGGATATTCAGCTTATTTTTCAGAACATCGCTGTCCGGATAACAGTACATAGACTGTACTGTGGTGTAGACGTCATATTTGGAGAACATGGCGTTATCCTCTCTTTTCGTACTTCGCCCGTAGCTCGGTCAAGACCTGCTGGTAGCTGGTCTGGCCGCTGGCAATGCGGTCAAGATTGCTGCGGGTGGATTTGCTGATCGTCATGCCCTCGGCGGCAAAGGTTCCGCGGATGTTGCGGAGATTGCTTTTGTGCTGCGGAGCAGCATATTTCTCGGAAATCAGTTTTCCCATATCAATATTTCCTCCTACAACTTGAATACTGATCTTGCGTGTCAGGTCGCAAGTTAGTCGCAAGTTTCCCGCAAGTTACACGCAAGTTGGTTCTAAGTTCGTTCCAAGATAGTACCAAGTTTGTGCTAAGCGATGTGCCATCATCCAGAATCTCTTGGACAGTTTCTAAATATGGCATAGCGTTTCTCCTTCGTATTGCGCGCGCTCCGGCTGATAAACTCTAACTGTTATATTTCAAGTTCTTTCCTCAGAGCATCTATAAGGTTGTTAATTTCAGCACTGTTTTTGGTAAATTCATCACGTTTTTCTGCGATAACTTCCGGTTTTCCTGAGTCAAACAGGGCAACGACAAATTCGTGCAATGCTTTCCCAATTTTCTCCGCAGCATCAAACGCAGTTGCTTTTGTTAAAAATGCTCCGCTACAAATAGCTTCACGGTCATGGTTGATGCAGTCTCTTGTAAATGTAGTTTTCCAAAAGGTAGAGGTACGAATTTGTGACATTGCCTTTTCGTTTGAAAGAAGATCGTGAATTTCAAGATATTTGTTTTTACAAACCTCGATAGGGCTATGTACTTCTGCCTTGGGGTCAGGGTTATCCGCAAATGTTGTAAAGCCTGATATAAACTCGCAAAAACACTTGATGGAGATGAGGCTCCCATAGCATTTAAGGTTTGCTTCAAACAGTGCTATCTTGTTCTGCTTTCTGGCAATATGCACTGGTATAAATATTGCAGCTAAGACGCGCAGCACGGCGGTCTTGTCCTTGTTGATTGGTCCTTCGATGTCGATGTTGAACAGGATGGACTCCGTGGGAATGCGGACACATTTCTGCACCGTCGCATACATCATCGGATCGTCAAACTTGTCCGCAAAGTAATCAAAGGCGTGTTTGCCGTCCACCTCTTTGTTTGAGAGAAGGTAGGAGAGCATTTTCAGGAAGTGAGATTTACCACTTCCAAAGAAGCCGGAAATCCAGACGCCGATCTTATCGGTCGGGGTATCAATCGCCTTGACGTAGTTATCAAAGAATGTGGCAAAGTGACGCCGCAGTTCCTTCGTGATGATGTATTCACTCAGTTCATCCTTTAAGCTCTGCTGGTCATCCTGCATGACCTTAACAACGCCGTTGATAGGGCGGTCAATGTCCTTTTGGAACATACTTTGTATTTTCATGCCGCTTTCCTCCAATTACAAAAGGTTGAATGCCCGGTAGTAGTGTCCGTCCAGAAACTTTCCAAACAATCCGAGGTCTTGTCCGTTGAACGATCCCGGATAGAACATGACGATGGGGATGTCCGCAAAGAGATGCTGCATACTGTCCAGCATTTTATGAGAGCGCATAAATGGAAAGATTTTTCCCACGCCGGTCAGGAAGAGAACATCACCGTACTCATGCGGCTCGTACTTCATGTATTCCAGAAGTGCCTCCGGCGTTGCAATCTTTTGAAGCTGCTTGAGAAGGTATTCCTTCCCGCGTTTTTCTTCCAGTCCGTCCACGGATTTCAGAACGCGCTTGTCCTCCAGGAGCTTGAGAAAAATCTCATAGAGATCGCATTCTTTGATGTGGTATGGCGTTCCATTTTCCGCTTTCAGCCGGGAAACGAAGTCTCTGACGATCAACTCATCTGCCGGATCATAGCAGAACACATGAATGCCGACTTCGTTGCTTAATCCTTTATTGGCAAGAAAACTGGGGTCGGATATTCTGTCCCGGATTCTATCCAACTCTTGCTTGATGTCGCTCATGCCAGAGCCTCCTATCTAAAGCAGTTAAAAGCTGCAAGTGCTTCGAGATCGTTATTTCTGCGGATGCCTTCTTCCAGCTCTTCGCAGAGGAACAGCGGATTGAGCCGCGTGGATTTGAAGATGTCAAGGATCTCAACCTCAACTAAAATCTTCGTCAGCACTTGCTTGATCTTATTGACCGTTGTCTCGCTCCATCCGGCAATGTCATCGTTCTGTTCCTGCAAGTGGGAAAAGAATACATTCAGGTCTTTCCGCGAAAACTCGAAGTCCTGACTCCGGAACTTTTCTCCGATCACGCCGACCATGAAGTCCCAGACAATGCGGTTGTAGCGCATCATGGCATAGAGGTTGATCTGCTTTGCAATCTCAGGCGGAGCCGATGATAATTCCTGCCGGAGCTGTTCATCGTCTAATGCGTCCAGCCGCTTGTAGCAGCTTCGCACCATGCGGGCAACAAGCCGCTCGGTCGGGTATTGAAACAAATTGTTCTTTTTGATTTCTTCGATAGCGTCCTCCACGGATGTCCCGTCGAGGTAATATTTCGATGCAATGCGGATTTCATAGAAGAGGAACTGTTCCGCTGTGATCGTTCCGTTATAAATCAGAGATCGTCCCATTCGCTTCTCCATTCGAGCCGGTCTCCCAAGCTCATTGTTATCATATCATATTGGCTGTCCCATAATGCGGACTTTATCATGCGTTTTCACTCGAATCCGGCACAATTTCCATAATATCTTCCACGCCGCAGTCCAGCGCCGTGCAAATTTTCAAAAGTATCTCCGTCGTAACATGACCGTTTCGACCCATTTTCGTGACGGACGCCGGGCTAATGCCCGCTTTCGCACACAGATCTTTCTTTTTCATATCCTTGTCAATCAGCAGTTTCCAAAGCTTCTTGTAGCTCACAGCCATAGTTCGATTCCTCCAGATGAAAAAAGGTGCTCTGCTGCTTGGCAGAACACCTTTGTGCAAAGCTGCCAAGTCTAACAACAGCGCTTCGCAGCGTTGTATTTTATTGTATCAAAACAGGATGGAAAATGCAAGGAAATGATAAATACGAACGATTTTTATTTCGAAGACCATTTATCGAATTCGCCCTTATCTTTGTTTATTGCCGCGCAAATTCTGCATCTCATAAGGTGCATGAATCGTGCTGTTTTGCGCGCGAAAATTCTATGCTATTCGTACCGAATGCGCAAACATTAATTAAGTGTCTTCGTCGAATCCACCATAAATGCAGTTGAGCCTTACCCATTTCTCTGCTACAATTACAATAAGAAAAACGCAACGGAGGTTTTCCCATGATCCGTGATATCTGCAAAGATGAATTTTTCCTATCCCAGAAAGCGGAACCTGCCACGGCAGACGATTTGACAATCGCGCAGGACTTATTGGATACGCTCACCGCGCACAAGGACGGCTGTGTGGGCATGGCGGCGAATATGATTGGCGTCAACAAGCGCATTATCGCTTTCGACAACGGCGGCGAATACATGGTCATGTTCAATCCCGTGATCGTCAAAAAATCCGCGCCCTATGACGCGGAGGAGGGCTGCCTGTCCCTGACCGGCACGCGGAAAACAAAGCGTTATCAGACCATCAAGGTGCAGTGGCAGAATGAGCAGTTCCAGACGCGCATTAAAACGTTCACCGGCTGGGCGGCGCAAATCATTCAGCATGAAATTGACCATTGTGAGGGGATTTTGATATGATTTTGTATTTTTCCGGCACTGGAAACAGCAAATATGTCGCCAAGCGAATCGCAGACGCGCTGGGCGATGAGATTTTGAATTTGAATGACCGCATCAAATCCGGCGACACCTCGCCCATCGAAACCGGCGAGCGAGTTATTATTGTCACGCCAACTTACGCTTGGCGCATTCCGCGCGTCGTGCGCGACTGGCTTCGGAAAACGGAACTGCGCGGCGCAAAGCAGGCGTGGTTTGTTATGACCTGTGGCAGCGAGATCGACAACGCCGACAAGTACAATCGCGAACTCTGCGCGGAAAAGGCGATTTCCTGCATGGGCACGGCGCAGATCGTTATGCCGGAGAATTACATTGCGATGTTCTCCGCGCCGCAGGCAGACGAAGCACGGCAAATCGTTGCCAAAGCCGAGCCCAGCATCGACCGAGCAATTGCGGCGATTCAGAGCAATCAGTCGTTCACGCCGACGCGGAATAATTTCTACGGCCGCTTCATGAGCGGACCAGTCAATCCGATTTTCTACAAATTCTTCGTCAAAGCGAACGCCTTTACCGCGTCAGGCGCCTGCATTGGCTGCGGTCAATGCGCGAAGCTCTGTCCAATGAATAACGTCACGCTGAAAGACGGCAAGCCGGTTTGGGGCAAGAACTGCACCCACTGCATGGCTTGCATCTGCTACTGCCCGGTCAGCGCGATCGAATACGGCAAAAAGAGCGTCGGACAGCCGAGGTATCACTTTGAGGCGCTGTGAGGTCTGCAATGAATCGTGAGGAATTAGAAGTCTATATTCTGAACTACTACGCTACACAACCGGATTATCCGTGGGCAGACACGCCGCGGGCGGCTGTGTTCCGTCATGCGGGCAACCGGAAATGGTTTGCGTTGGTCATGGAAGTGCCGCGGGACAAGCTGGGGCTTGCAGGAACGGAGAAGCTCGATATCGTCAATTTCAAGTGCGATCCGATTCTGATTGCATCGCTGCGCGGCGAGACCGGCATTTTTCCGGCGTACCATATGAACAAAGCAAGCTGGATCACGGCCGCGCTGGACGGCAGCGTGCCGGCAGAAACGATCGAGCTGCTGTTGGACGTGAGCTATGAGTTGACAAAGCCCAAAATTCGCAGGAAAACAGCGAACAGGAAGGAATCAGATGATACGAAAATTTGAAACTCAGGATTTGGCGATCCAGATGCTTTGGACGCAGCAGATACAGGCTTGAATATTCTTTGTCTATTGCGCCACAAACTTTGATAAAAAATTGACGGGGACGGTCAGATGTCCTCTGTTTCAACGCTTCTTTTATTTGTTTTTCAGGTGCTCCGCCCACTCTGTTTCCTTGAAACCAACAAGGACAAAGTCAGCGCCCACTAGAAGCGGGCGCTTGACCAGCATGCCGTCTGTGGCAAGGAGACTCAACATTTCATCTTCGCTCATTTTTGGCAGTTTGTCTCTTAATTTCATTGATTTATAGAGTAAACCGCTGGTGTTGAAAAACTTTTTCAGCGGTAACCCGCTGCGCTGATACCATGCGGACAGTTCGTCATAAGTCGGATTCTCCAGCTTTATGTCACGAAAATTATAGGCAATTTGGTTTTCATCCAGCCACTTTTTTGCTTTCTGGCAAGTGGTGCATTTGGGGTAACAGATAAAGGTCATGTTTTTACGTTCCTGTCTTATTTCACGTCGGGTTTCTGTTCTATTTCTTCCAGATAACGAATTGCCTGCAAATACAGGTCATATTTTCTCGGTCGCGCTGCGTTCAGTCTTCTGGCATCCAGATTGTGCTTGAGGTCTGCCAACTTGACTTTTCTGGCAATCGGGTCTTTTGCCAGTTCCTTGACATAGTCCATATAGGGCACACCGGTCGTATGCGTCAACAGATGAAGCGCATGTATGACAGCTTCCGGGAACCCAGCTTGTTCTAGATATGCAAACGAATATCTGGAACCATGATCTTCAACTACATCATGCAGCAGCGCTGCGCAGGTGGAGTCTTCGTCATCCATCTGAGTCGCCAGGTAAAACGGATGGAACACATACGGATATCCGCCTTTATCCTTATCCTCTTTGTGGGCATCATACATGATCACGCACGCCTTTTTCACAAGTTCAGAATAATACACGAAAAGCCGCTCCTCTCCATTTTATATTACGCTCCAGCAAACTCTAATTAAAAGCGGGCAGCGCCAGCCCCTAAATCCAGAATCAAGCCAATCTGTTATCGTCCTCCACTTTTTCAGCTTTGGACAGTTCCTCCCAATCTTCAAGATTGCCGCACCTGCGGAGATAGTCGTGACCACCATCCACGGCGCATGCCCCGCAGCTGCAAAATTTGAAATCGTGGACGGTTTTGCTCTCAATAATATCTCCGCACTTTCTGCATCTGATTGCATTCCTGATAATTCTTGCCATACCCATTTCCTCTCTAACACGGTTCTCTGTGAACCGATATGCAAAAATGCCCTGCCGCTTGGCAGAGCATTCAATTCATCACAGCTATACTGCCAAGGCTAATTTCAACACTTGACGGCGTTATTTATCGTTATTTTGTATGATAGCATATTTTGGTGCGGAAAGCAAGGAAACAAAGCGTGTGTGCAATTTTAGCTGCAATGAAAACTCATAAAATTCGTTTTCCCTCTTGACTCTCCCGTTACGTCATAGTGTATGCTAAACTCACACGGAGGAGGGATTACCATGATGACCATTCACGAAGTCAGCAGGCTTGCCGGTGTCAGTGTCCGGACGCTGCACCATTACGACGCCATTGGTTTGTTGCCGCCCACTGCGCTCACCGAAGCGGGTTACCGGCTGTATGACGATACAGCGTTGGCGCGGCTGCAATTCATTCTGCTGTTTCGGGAGTTGGAATTTCCTCTGAAGGATATCAAGCGGATCTTAGACGATCCGAACTTTGACCAGTCTGCCGCGCTGGAAGACCAGATCAAACTGCTGGAGCTGCGGCGAAAGCAGCTTGGAAAACTCATCGCCCTCGCCCGTGAGACTTTGAAAACAGGAGTGACACCTATGAAATTTGACGCATTTGACAAAACCGAACAGGCGCGCTTTGCCGCCGAGGTCAAGGAAAAGTGGGGCGGCACGGCCGCGTATCAGGAATACCAGCAGCGCGAGGAAAACGGCTCTGCCGGTGATTCTGCCGAGCTGATGGCGCAGTTCGCCGAGTTGGGCAAGCTGAAAAATCTTGCGCCTGCCGCCCCGGAGGTGCAGACCGCAATCTGCAAGCTGCAGCAGTTCATCACCGACCATTTCTACACCTGCACACCGGAAATTCTGGCTGGACTGGGCGAGATGTATGTCGCCGACGAGCGTTTCCGCGAGAACATCGATAAGGCCGGCGGAGAAGGCACAGCGGCATTCGTATCCAAGGCGATTGCTGTATACTGTGGGAAGTGAGTATTCTTTGCTTATTGCGATGCAGAATTTGATCTGCGGTTCTCAGCGGAATATCATTGGGTCTCTTAGCCTCTACGAACAAAATACTTGAATTTTCGGACAATCAGAGCTACAATGCCAACACCTTGCAACGAGGACGAATGGAACGGGAGATTAGAGAATGAACGACGAAAACAGCCCCTTTCAGGACTATGCGTCAATCAGCGTTGACGACTTGAAAGATCAGTCAAACAGTCTTTTGAATCTGGTGACAGAGGAGCAGCGGCCGCTGCGTGTATTCATGAATAATGGCAAGGAGTTTTTTCTTTTTCCGCAGGATATGCTTGCCCCAATTTCTGATTCTGACTTTCGTCTGATCCTGCTGTCGGCAATGCGATATGCGATGGGCAGGAAAACCCATATGCCATCGGTGATCGCTGATTATATCAAGCGTCATCTTCAGCTTCTGGACGATAGGTTTCTCACGCTGGCTGCCGATGACATTCAGCGATACCTTGAAGACTACGCAGAGCACGAGGCGAATTCAGATCTTTGGCAAAACCTTTTAGACGCACTTGAAACAGAGAGGAGCGATCGTGGCGCTCGTCAGGCAAGTAAAATCAGACCTTGCCCGACCTGCGGAAAACCATTGGAAGTCATGAGTATTGCCGACAGCTGGCATTCACCTGGTGGGTTCGATGTGATCGCTCACTGCCGTGGATGCCGCTCTGATTACGAGTGGTTCTGCGATAAGGATGGCAGTGTCTCAAATATGAAACAGTATTTCTTCGGATAGGGCAGATAATAAATGCAGAAACGCTTCCCGTCTTTTTTGTCGGGAAGCGTTTTTTGACCACATGGATTACTACAGACGCGCGCGGAACAGGCGGAAATGCGGGTTCAAAAGAGGGTACGAGAGTAACGGAATACGAGCGGAAATGATGAAAAACCGTTAGAAACGTCCGAAAAAAGTTTTCTGTTCCTGTTTGGGAGAATACGCCCAGCCGGATAAAAACTCAATAACCGGGTGTAGCGCAGTTGGTAGCGCGCCTGCTTTGGGAGTGCCGTGGCGGTATCCGGGACGGGGCAAGGCGAAACGCCGCAAAGCCTTGTGACACCTGCATTTGCGGGATTTCCACCGATTGCCGAAAACGGTATAAAAGCGGCTTTGACCACATAAATGACCACAGACAGAAAAAACTTTGATTTTCCCTCTCGCCGTGATATAATGGCAGAAATTGAATATCCGGGTGTAGCGAAGTTGGTATCGCGCTTGATTTGGGTTCAAGAGACCGGGCGTTCGAGTCGCCCCACTCGGACCAAAATCCCTCTGAAATCAACGATTTCAGAGGGATTTTTCTTATTCTTTGTCTATTGCGGCGCAATTTCTGAGTTACTCTCTACAGCAAAACCGTCCGCTTTCGGTAGTAAATCCTGTCGGAAGCACTTTTAATATACAGAAGTCCATCCCACACAAAAGCCTTCCATCAAACATTTTTCCCTCTTGCAGTATTAATTTGACTGTGTTATAATTTTAATATTCCAATTAGCCGTATTAGCTTAGTTGGATAGAGCGCCTCCTTGACTAAGAGGTAGACGGGGGTTCGAGTCCCCCATACGATCATTTTAAGCTGTTGCTTTTTATATTTGTATTCAACTCCTCTTTTGGTCTTTTTTGATTCCAAAAGAGGAGTTATTTTATGTCAAGCAACAATTCGAGTGTAAAGCGGCCAAAAAGCCGCACGGCACTCGATTTGGAAAACTTTAATGATGGAAACTGTAAATGACATAGGGCGCTTTCCTATGACACTCGTCCAAGTAACCAATCAAAGCAATTCTATCAGCAAGGAGGTTGCTACCATATGAGACCGTTTTCAATCAATATACGCGGTCGCGTAAAAAACTTTAATCTTCCTAAAAATCAGCCACTTGTGCCGCTTTTTGAGGCTATCGTGAATGCAATTCATGCCATTGGTGAGCGGAAATCCACCGATCCATCTTTTGAAGGCCAAATAATTATCAGAATTCTTCGTGATGGACAGTTTGTACTCGATGGCACTGGTGAATTGCCCCAAATTCAGTCCTTCGAAATTATTGATAATGGAATTGGATTCAATGAAGCAAATATTGCTTCGTTTATGGAATCGGACTCAACATACAAAGCCCAAATTGGCGGCAAGGGTGTCGGACGGTTTTCTTGGCTGATTGCATTCGAAAAAGCTGAGATAGAGAGTGTTTATTCCGAGGAAGATGAATATGTAAAACGATCCTTTGATTTCTCCATTTCTAATTCTGGCATCAATGATACCCTCACCGACTGCACCGGGTATAATGATAATCAAACGACAGTCAGATTGCTCAATTACATTAAACCGTATGCCGATAATGTTCCTAAACGCAGTATTACCATTGCTATGCGGATAATCCAGCATTGTCTTGTATATTTCATTTCTGATGATTGTCCCCAAATCATCCTGCAGGATATTGATGAAACTCATAACTTAAATCATATATTTAAGGAGAAAATTCGATCTGAAGCTAACAGCAAGACTATTGTCTTGAATGATGAAACCTTTGAGTTGCTCCATGTAAAAGCCGAAGAGTCCACTATCAACGGCAACAAATTATATTTGTGTGCACATAACCGCTTAGTAGAAACAAAAGAACTGGATAAGTATATTACCGATCTTGATCGACAAATCTTCGAAAAAAGTGGATTCTGGTATGTTGGTGTTTTGAGAGGGCATTACCTCGATGAGGCCGTTGATATGAACAGGCTTTCCTTTAACATTCCTGACGGTGGCCCATTAGATAGCATGGCAAACATGATTACTATGGATCAGATCATGCGAGCGGTTGTCGTCGAAGTAAATGAATTTCTTAAAGACTACCTTCAGCCTATTGCCACAGAAAAAATTCGAAGAATAACAGATTATGTAACGCATCGGGCCCCACAGTTTCGTCATCTGTTGAAATACACACCTGAGGCAATTGCGAAAATCAAGCCTAATTTAAGTGAGGATAAATTGGATGATGAACTACATCGTATAAAAAGAGAGTTCGATAGAACAACAGCCAAAGAAAATACTCAGCTTCTCGATGAACTGAATAAAGGTGTAATCAGTTCAGACGAGTACATACAGAAATTTGGATTGCAAATCGAAAAAATAAATAGCGCTAATGGGGCCGCATTAGCCGAATATGTTGCTCACCGCAAGGTTATCCTCGACTTGATGGAGTTTGCAATACGTCAAAATGATGATGGGCATTTTCAAAAAGAGAGTTTTCTCCATAATATCATTTATCCAATGAGAACAACCTCTGCGGATACTCCTTATAGCAATCATAATTTGTGGTTGCTGGATGAGAAGCTCGCCTATTGCAGTTATATTTCCTCCGATATTCCGTTTAATAACAATCCGAAAGAAGACCGAACAGACATAATGATCTTGGATTCTCCAGTCGCTGTTTCTGATGAAGAAAATGACGGTCGAGAATACGAGAATATTGTCTTGTTTGAACTCAAACGTCCGATGCGAGATGACTATAATAGCAGTAATAATCCTGTCAATCAGTTATATGAATATGTTTCACAGTTGAGGAGCAACAAAAAAAGGGATAAAGATGGACGTGTAATCAGAGTCGGACAAAACACCAAATTCTACTTATATGCCGTGTGTGACATCACAACCACATTAGAGCAGATTTTGGATTTCCACGATTTTTCACAAACACCTGATAAACTTGGGTATTATAAGTATAATGATAAGATGAATGCATATATCGAAATCTTATCTTATGACAAAATTATAAATGACGCAAAGAAGCGCAATAGAATCCTCTTTGATAAACTGGGGATATAATTTTCTGTAATTCTGTCATACATGAAATACCAATTCACAGTCATATTCCGCAACCAAAGTGGTTGCGGAATACGCTCTTTGCTCATGCCGAGCTGAAACCAGCGTCCCCCCATTATTTCCGAAGTGCCCTAACACACAATCAAGTGTGTTAGGGCACTTGTTTATCAGTTAGGTCGTATTCATAACCAGAATCATAAACAGTTCTCTATCATTGTTTTATTGCGGTGTAGAATTTGAGACATTGTGTTGTAAAGCAAATAGTGTACCAATCACTTCACACTCTTACCGGTGTTTTTTATGTCTTCTTTCCCCGCTTTTTCTGCTCTTCTGGCGGACTTCCATTACCTTCGTCTATATCCCTCAGCCGCTGCGCTTCCGCAATTTCCGCTTTCATCTCCACGATCAGCTCTTTCAGTTTTTCCTCGCACTCCTCGCGGGTGTGGGCATAGACATTGCGGGCGTGTTTCTTGCCGTCGGGCCATTTGGGAGAGTAGCGGCCTTCAAACAGGTGGTCGTTGATCTGGCTGATGCAGCCAGTGCCTGACCTGCGCTTGCGGCCTATGTAGGGCTTGAAGTCGGTCATTCTCGGCTTTTCCGCCTGGGCCGGGACAGTTTCCCACCCCGACTCTGAAGCGTCCTCCTGCGGCGCTGCCTTGCCGATGCCGCGGTCAATATTTTCGGCGGCTGCCCGCTGCATATCATCGGTAATGTGGGTGTAGATGTCCAGCGTGGTGGCCGCCGACACATGGCCCAGCATAGCGGAGAGGGTTTTCACATCCATGCCGTTTTCCAGTGCCAGCGTTGCGAAGGTGTGGCGCAGATCATGAAATCGAACATGCTTGCACCCTGCGTGCTCCAAGATGAGCTGCAGTCTGCGGCGCACCACGCCGGGTGTAATGGGACAGTCCTCCTTCACCGGTGACGGGAACATCCAGCGGGAGTCCACCGTCTTTTTGTACTCCCGCAGCACTGCCACCACCGCAGGCGGCAGAACGATCTTTCGGATGGAGTTCTTCGTCTTGGGTGTGCTGATCTGAAGCTGGCCCCGCACATCGTAGACCTGCTTGTTCACATTCAGCACGCCGGTTTTGAAGTTCAGATCGTCCCATTGCAGCGCCATCAGCTCACCCCGGCGCAGGCCGGTTGCCAAGTCCAGAAGAAACACCTCGTAGTAGCCCTCGAACTTCGCCTGAATGAGGAATCGCTGCAACTCTTCTCGTGTCAGCACCTGCATCTCCCGCGCTTTTTTCGGCGGCAGTTTACAGCCGACAGCGGGATTTGTTCGTATCAAACCGTCCTGTACCGCCCGCTGTAAAGCAGTGCGGCAGTTGGCATGTATCCCCCTTATCGTTCTGTCCGAAAGTCCCTTTCCGTAGGTTTTTGCGTGCAGTTTTCTTCCGTCTGTCTTTTCCTTTGCGTAGAATTGCTGTAAATCCGACTGTGACAGCCTGTTCAGCGGAATTTTTCCGATTTCGGGAATGATATGATTGTAAATGCGGTTTTCATAGTCGGTTCTTGTGGTAATGCGGAGTGTGTGTCGGCAGTAGGTCTGATACCAGAAGTCGATCCAATCCCCGAACGGCATATCCGCCTTGATTCTGTCGAAAGAGCGTCCGTACTGTTCTTTCAGCGCTTCGAGCTTAGTGGAACATTCTATTTTTGTTTTCGCCGTTACGCATTTTGTAATAGGCAGGCTTTTCTCATTGTACCCGACAACAATTCTTCCTTCCCACCGACCGTCTTTACGCAGGCGTAATGTGCCCTCACCATTTTTTCTTTTTTTAGCGATTGGTATCATCTCCTTCAAGCATAATCTCATCCATAAAGCTCCCCACGATAGCGGAAGCGTTTCTCTGCATATCGGTGGTCACATGGGTGTAGGTGTCCAGCGTAAAGCTGGCGTTTGTATGACCTAAGATTCCCGACAGGGTTTTCGCATCCACGCCGCCCGCCAG
>OHPO01000456.1_pt1 | contig 21519 bp, 10 predicted proteins | sample 1577741 | NCBI WGS metagenome assembly OHPO01 (sample SAMEA3879574, study PRJEB24766) | human gut metagenome | biome: human-associated habitat; feature: feces | place: USA | collected 1985/1987
TTTTTGGAGTTCTTAGAACCTTTTTTGCAAAAAAGGTTCTAAGCCGCCGGAGGCACAGCCGTTTTTTGAACCGCCTATGGCGGTAATAGGTTCTAAGCCGCCGGAGGCAATTTTAAAATTCGTAATTTTGGGCGGCGTGTACGGCCGAAATTACACCTTCGGCGCAGAGGCCGCTTTAGATGGTCCTATACCAGCTCAATGACAAGCTGAGCAATTTGACGCTTTCTGCCGCTGGCAGCTTCGCCGCCCGTCGCTATATCGAATACCAGCGAAGCGCCCGTAATGCTGGGCACGCTCGATGAAAGCCAGCCGCGCAGCAATTCGGGAAGGGCGTCAAACGAAAGCGGTTCCCCGCTCCGCTTGCTTATGCCGCCAATGGGTATGGACACCTGCGCCGAATTGGGATTCATATTCAAACGGTATTGATATGAGACCGCGATGTCCACCGCTGAGCCATGGGCCTCCTTCCGGCTGGCCCGCGCGTCTGAACCCCTGACATATTCACAGAGCGTCTCTTCATTATCAAGCATATCCCTGATTTGTGTCAAAAGCTCCCCGTTATCAAACCACCGCGTATCGCCGCCCGTTTTGATATTGCCGATCACGCTCTTGCCCGCGCTCTCCGCCAGTGCGTAAATCCACTCAAGGCCCGCGGTTGTGGTCCTGAAGATAAACGCCGGATTGACAGCCGCTCCCGATAGGATGTTTTCATTTCTTACTATATACACGCTGGGCTTGGCGCAGTCATGGACATCCGTTGAAATATCCCTCAGTTCAAATACGAACTCGGACTTGTCGCCAAACGATGGATACGATCCATCGCGCCCTGGCAGGATATAGGGCTGCACCGCTGTATAGCCCAACGGGCAGGATATGTTGGCAAGCGTCATATTCATTGGCGAATCAGAGGTGAATTCGGCCTTTCCGTAATACGTGTTCGGCAGGTCGGTTTCATCAGGCATGACCTCCGCGGGCTCGGCTTCCTTGTCAACCCAGGCGTTCCAGCTTATGGCTATGCCGCTAGCAAGGCCGCGGAACGTGCCGTAGGCATTGGCAAAGCTTTCCCCGCGCTGTTGTATCGCCTCAAGCAGCGGCTCCCTTACGTGCATATACTGCGCAAGATGGTCGAACAGGTCGAGGGGAACTGATCCGAACTCAGGCGTTTTTTTCTTGAGGTCAACCCTAATATACCAGCTGTCCTGAGGCGCCGCTTTACCATAACAGTTCAGCTTATAATTCCAGCGTTCGCCGCCGCTGCCAAGCTCAACGCTGTGTCCCATGAGCGTTGGGGTTTCCGGCAGGCTCTTTTCAGGATGAGGCCAAAGCTTAGCGCACTGGAGGTAGTTTCCGTCGTTGATTTCCACGGGATATATGAATTTCAGCCAATCCGAGCTTTCGTATTCGCCCTGATCTGAAATATTATATTCCATTTCGTCGATCACTAGCTTTACGCCGGGATTGATTTGGATGTATTCATCCTGATACCTTACGATAAGCTGCAAATCCTCTGAGGGATTCTTATACGTACCTATCTTGGAGCTTTCCGCCGTGCACTTATCGCTGTCAACGACGGCGCGCGTCGTAAACCTGAATGCCGGCAGCCCGCTGTTGGTATTAATTTTAACCTTATACTGCGTCACAATGTCAATGTCGTTTGCGTAGGCGGCATTCCTCATCAGACGGTCTTTCATCAGCTTTCTTGCGTTGTCTATAGGCGTTTGCGAACCGCTTTTGATATGCGTAAGCTGTTTTGAAACGGCCTGTGCAAGCTCCTTTTTCAGATTAATGAGATTATTTAACTCATCGGCCGCCTTCTCCCCAGCAAGGGATGTAATATCCGCCCTGAGCATGTTTTCATAATCCTCAAGGAAGGTTTCGCCCCATCTGTGCATATCTATATCGGCAAAAACCTTCTTTTCGGGGCTTTCATTCAGAATGCCCGAAGCATCCAGGTCCTTAACATTGACCGGGCGGGTCATAAACCGCGTGCTCAGCGGCTTGAACGCCAGGAATTCAGGAGTTCCCGTGGAGTAATGTCCAAAACTTGCCTGGGTTATGTATCCGTTTTCGCCCATGGTTACGCCGTAAAGCTCGTTTTCATCCTTTTTGTACGCTATATGAAGCCCCTGATATACCGACTCGGCGCCCCTGACAAAGGCTTTGAGGTTTGTATCCTGATCCGTAACTGAGGATATCTCATCGTGCGGGGTTATTGAGGACACAACCTCGGATATGCCGCTGGGCAGCCCGTCTATTGAGATTGCCATATCAAGCTTTATGGGGAACGGCCCTTTTGGAAGCGCCTCAATCCCTTCGGCTACAGGCAGAATGATGGACAGCGGCCCAGGCTTAGCGGACGTATCGCCCGAAAGATATTGAATCAGATTTGTGATATGATTCAACAACATAACCCGCTGGTTGTCTGTAATATTTATATCGCTTGAGCGCAGCGTTGTACGCACGCTAAGTCTTGTACCGGAATAATGAAGCTGGTTATATGCCCTTATGAGCATCTTGGCCGAATCCTTGAGCAAACGGTCCTCATCCTCAAGCGGAATAAAATTGATTTCTACGGCCGGCTTGCCCGTACTTAAGTCCCTTACCACCCTGTATGTAATGGTTTGCCCAGGCCACTGATGCAGGCCGATAGGCTTTTCATTATTTTTTAAGACCGCGGGCGAATCCCAGCCGATGGTCTCCGCCTGATTACCGAGCACGTCTCTCAGGGTAAAATGCAGCATTGTTCCCTCGCCAACCTTATCGTAGGGATATCTTGGATCCAGGAGGAATCTGCTAAGGGGCACGATGGTCTTATACTCCCAGTGCCCGCCCATATCATATGGGAGAATCGGGGATGAGTCGCCGCTTGCCATGAACGGCTCTTGGCCCAGAAGCCTGTATCCGCCTATGCTGAACAGTTCCCTGGTATAGCTGACTTTGTCGCCTGGTATGTGCGCCGGTATTTCCGCGCTCGCTTTCATGACTGCGCTCCACCTTGGATGCGCGGGCTGGTATTCATCCAGGCCCGTGGTGAAGTTTATTACCTCGCCCAATTCGGTTGTGTTCCTCACCATTACGCAGTTAATCCAGTTAACGGCCTTGTTATATCCTAAAGCGGGGCCGTTCGCGTAGTTGTTCTCTATGCCTATCATCAGATACAGCTGGGCCTGCTTCTGAGAGTCGAATATCTCCGTGGGAAGGGGCTGGCCGTTTATGTTTTGAATCCTCAGGTAATATCCGCCCCCTCCGACGACGCTGCATTCCCACAACAACCGGATGAATTTTGTGGCATTGCCTTCCTGCATCGTCGCTATATGGTCATACCCGCCGGCGGATCTGATCACGGGCTTCCTATGGGTTTCTACCGAGAGGTTCGTCTGTATTATCGAGCACTTCGGCCTGTTGAGCTCATCGCTTACCAGGCAGGTCCGCATGCCCGATACGGAGGGCGATTTATACATCAGGTTTACGCTTATGAAGAACGGGTCGTTCAAATAATCGCCAAGATCGTTAAGCGCTTTTATAAGCGTCTGCCGGTTTTCCGCGTCCGCTCCGTATACGTTGAACGTATATGGATCGCCGTCCACCCTGGTCACGGCTATGGGGACCAGACAGCCCCACCTTCCAGCAACGCTGCCGCCGCGCTGGTCTGTAATTGCGGGATAGCTTGCCATCATAAGCATCGCCTCATGCAGGCCGTCTGAAATCTTATGAATGGTATCCGACCTTTCCGAATTCTTTCTCTTATGCAGGTAGCCTGTGGAGGATGAGAAGTATTTCTCAACCGGTTCAAAGGCTTTCTCCTGTTCAAACAGGGAACCTGGAATTTGTACATAGCTTTCAGGAAGCATTTGGTCGATTATATCAGGCGATATATAGCCTCCCAAGCCTGCGTTTAACCACGCGCGGGAAGTATAGAGGTCAACCGATATTGGGGAACGTCTGGCTACAGGGAACTGCTGGCCTGTAAACTTATAAAAGCCGGTGGTCTTATTCAGCTCGTTTATGTCCGGCAAGCGCAGTCCCTGCAGCAGGAATCTTGAGGCGAGCGCCGCGGTCTGGCCGACAAAATCGTCGCCCGTCACGTCGCTAATATACATATCAACAGGAAGATTTTTTATGGTCGCCGTAAGCGTCTGGCTTGCGTTATAATTCCTGAACCCTCCGCTTTCGAACGCGCCGGCCAGATCCTTGACGCTTATGTGCCTTGCGCTCACCAGATCCTTCAGTTTAGTTGCTGTTTCAATGCTTATCGAAGCGTTTTTAAGAGAAATCGGCGTAAGCGGCGTAAGAGGCAGCTGCGCGGTTATAGCGTCGTCGATGAGGCCCTCATGCCTGCTTTCAACTGTAAGGCGCGTTCTCAGGGAGCTGATATTTATATCCGATTTTACCGGTATTTCCACTCTGGGCAGCCGCCATCCGTCGCCCCGCAGATTGATATGATCAGGGGTATTATCAGAAAAATCGTTTGCCGCTTTAAACCGTGTGTAAAACTCATCCCATTTTGGTATAATCCCCTTGCCGGCCTCAAGCAGGTAACACATCCTTGAGATACTCCTTACCGTATCGCCAAGCCGCGTATACCAGCGCGGCGTTCCGTCCACCGGAAGAATTATTTCCCGACTGGTTCCGGTATCTACCCAGTCCTGTGAGATACCAGGATTATTTTCAAGTATAAGATTTGCGTAATATTGATAACCGTCTTCAATACAATCCCCCAGGTATCTGCTGAAATAAAGCGCCGCCGCCTGCCTGAGCTGCAAGCCCTCGCCGTAGAAGGTTATGCCTTCCAGCATGATGCTTCCGCTGTTATCTATAAGCATTGCTTGGTTTAAAACGCCGCTTAAGATATTCTGCTTCGTCATGCCGTAGCTGTTCATTATATTTATAAGCCTATCGTTTTCCTTTGTTATATACTCCAGGTTGGGGAATTGAATCCTGCCTGGCTGTATTTCAAGCTCCGGATTCTGCATAAGAATTTCTTCGGCACTTATTCCAAGCTCCGCGCGGCGCGGTATAAGCTGGCCCGCTTCCATGCTCCGTTCGTTGAACTGGCCGCCAAGATTGCTGTGAAGCTCCATCAGCAGCATATGGAAATAGTTGAGGAATACCAGCTTTGATATTGGTACCCGGTTATTGCTAAACGCAAAGCCGCTGGGATCTACCGGCCCGTACGAGTCGTTATTCGGGTCCGCGTTGAACTGGCCGAGATAGCGGTCCAAAAACTCCATGTAGTTTTCCGGAACGGGATTCCATTCCTGGAAGCTTCTTTCCACTACATATGGGCCTTCGCTGCGATAGTACATGGCGAGCGGCGGGGGCATGGGCAGGGCTACCATATCATCGGCATGTATAAGGTCCCTAAGCTCTTCCCAACGTGTTTGTACATCAAATGTTACGTTGTTCTGGAGGAATACGTCGAGCATATCATAGTTCAAGTTTAAAATATCGTCATGGGAGCTGGCTTCCGCCTGTTCTTTGGTTATTACGCCGCCTTGTGTTATGCTTTGCGTGAGCCAGTTCGCCATAACTCCAAGCAGCTCCCCGAATTCCCCATTTCTCATGCAGGGAATGAACGCCACACAGTAATCGGCCTCGCCGTTGCTTCTGACCCGCTCTATCGTGGGGTTCTCTATTGAGAAGATTGGCAGCAGGCGCATTTCGAACATCCTAATCGATTTGTCATCCCCCAAACGGCCCGTGTTAAACTTAATGCCGCCCTCCGTCAATCCAGCCGTTCTTCCCCTGGTTATCCACGGAGGATTCGAGTCGCTGCCAACCTCAATGGCAAGATGAAGCCTCAGCGTTTTATTAAACTTAAAAGGCCCTAGCTGACCCGCTACCGTTACCTCAAGGTCAAGGCTCATCTTAATCGCCTTATATGCCTCGATCCTGGCCGCTGCCGACGCTTTAGCCTTTGCGTAAAGCGTGATGCCCAGATTCTTGAAGCCCACGTACACCACCATTTCGCCTACTACTCCGATGGTTGCGTTCAGCGAATAATACAGGGACTGGTTGCTGGGCATGCCCTTGGGCTGATAGAAGGCCAGCAGCCCGTCGAAGATTCCATAAAGCATAAGCGAAGCGCCGATCTTGTAACCGAATGTAACGCCGCATTTAAAGCCGCCTTCAAACGTCCTCTCTATGCCCAGCGAAAGGCCAAGCCCCATTAAAAGCACCGTTGTAAAGGCTCCGTTTTGTACGGCGGGCAGGTTCTTAGCGGACGCCGCGTCGAGATAGCCCAGCTTTATTCCGCCGTACCCTCCAAACACGCCCACAAACAGGCCGAACGACTTTGAAAAATCATCGCCCTTGGGGAATCCAAAATCAATGTAGAACTTGCCGTCGGTGTACACCTCGGCGTACATCTTGCCAAGGATTATGACAAAGGTGCCGAAATCCAGCCTTTTGATCGTATCGGGTACCATGAATTCCGCACGGAACATGCCGACCGACTCCGACACCTTTTGATATTGCAGGTCCACCAAAAGCCCCTTTAGCATTGCGATGGCGCCGCTTGCGTCTTTGTCAACCTCTATGCGCACGCCATACAGCTCGGGATGCGCGATGAGGATATACGAGCGCAGCCCGCCCAGCAGCTCAAATTCGGTGCCCGCGAAAAAGCCCGTGGAATCGCTGAACGCTATATTGGGTTTCTGATCCGTCCCGTTATCCCTTAACAGCTCCTTGAGTTCATTGGTTTTATCCTTGGTGGACGCTCCCGCCATAACCTGGCTTAGATCCAGCTTGTAGCCCATACCAAGGAAGCTGAGGTCAAACAACGGGCCGCTGCCCGTGGTGGCGGGCGGCTGCCCGTCTACGGCGTCCCATGTCAGGGGATTGCTTTCCGAGTAGCTCTCACCCAGGAATTTTCCGGTCAGGACCATGAACACCTTCTTGTCTGACGACGAGGCCGGCGCCTTCTTGTAGGTAACGCCTACCTTCTCAATTTCCATTATGCCTGGTATGGATTTATTGACCTGGTACAGCAGGGAAACGCTTTCGTCGGTCATATCGTACTGCAGGGAGATATCGGAGAGGCTTATGTCGTTTAGCGCCGCCCACGGACCCGTAAGCTTGAAGCCCTGGTTTGGATTGACCTGCCTGATCAGGCTTTCGACAACCTCTCCAAAGCTCATGCCGCCCAGGGACAGGGTGAGTATATGGTGGTCTGCGTTTCCCACTTTCTTTTTCCCATAGGTCGCCTGCGCGTACAGGTCTTTAAACTGTACCTGAAACTGGAATTCCCTGTTGTTTTTATCAAAGAAATCGTCAACCTGGGCCGCTACCTTAAACGCTCCCAGCTGGAACATGAGCATTGCGGCGGCAAACAGGCTGGACTGGTTACCCTCTGTTTTTTCCTTTTCAAGATGGATATAACCCTTTGCTCCTCCAGCAAGGTTTTTGCCCAGCACCTCTATGTTCCAGCCGCCCTCAATGCCGGTTTCGATCTTAAACCTGTCGCCCTTGCCGCTTATGCCCATGTAAAGATCGGTCAGCTCAAGCTCGTTAAGGCCGGTATCCTTGTCGCTGTCAGGTATTTCCCTTTGCATAACCTGCTCGACAAGCTGCAGCAGGTTTACCTCGCCGCTGCCAAGGCCGCCTTCAAACCACCAGTCCCCGTTATCATAGGACGCCTCAAGGTCAAAGGAAAACGGCTGGGGCTGCTCCGCGCCCTCAGGCGGCGGATTGTCGGGCGAAGGCTCGTTGAACGACAGGGAACCTCCCAGGGAAAAGGCTTTGCTTCCCTGCTTTATGTCGGCGCTTGCGAATATCTTTTTAAGGTTGACGGGAAGATCGCCTATGCTGAACTGGATCAGGTCGTCAAGCTCAGCGTATATGCTGAAGGAACGGCTGCCTGGCGAGGCATATACGTCCAGCCGGCCAAGCTGGTTCTGGGCGGCCGGATGGGCGTCGGCATTTCCCGAACCCCAATCCTGCGGAATGCCAGCACCCATCTCACCGGCCAGCTGTGAAAGCGTGATCTGTTCTTCGGGGCTTTCCCATGGATCGTCCGACCAGACAAGATGCGCCTCCATATCCATGTCGGGCAGGTCGGCCGACGCGTTCAGCTTAAGCGTCGTGTCGCCTATGCCAAAGCTCAGCTGACCCGCCGCGTGAGCGGTCATAAGGTATTCGTCCAGGCCCGAGCCCCAGGTCACCTGCCACAATACGTTGAGGGAGTCCAGGCTCGCCTTTGGTATCGGAAGGTTCCAAGGCTTTGATATGCTGAACAGCGCCTGCATGTCGGACAGGGACATGCTGAAGTTGGCTCCCACGTTGGCGCCTACCCTCAGCCTGTACAGCTCGAAAAAGTCAAGGATATCGGCTGGCATGGAGTCCGTGGGCAGAAGTTCGCCGCCGCCCTCGTCCAGTCCCGCCAGGCTTCCGAAGAAGTTGATTATATCCGAAATCCCAAGGCCGGTTTCAAAATCAGCCGTAAGCGGCCAGTAGTTGTTGCTGCCAAACAGCGGCACGGTGAATTTAACCGGGGTTGTAAACCCGCCCGGCTGCATCTGTATGGTTATATAGGCAAGACTTATGCGTTCGAAGGATTCGCCGTCCGGATCCTCCTCGCCGCTTACCAGGTACAAATCCACGTCGCACGGGAGGGAGGCCGCGCTCCCCGAAACGGCCTGGAACATGTCGTTAATTACCTCGCCCAGGTTAACCTTAAGCTCGAACGGCATGGAATCCTCAAATGAGAAGCCGTCGGGCAGGCCGGCCCTGCCGGATATCTCGATTGAGGTATAGTAATCGTCCCCAATGGATTCTATAAACTTTTCATAGATCTTCCATTCGCATCCATCGCCGCCTGTGAAGAATATCCGCGCGTTCTCAACGGTGAAGGGCATATCCGTGTAGGCCGTATCGGAATTGGCTGTAAGCCTGATTTTATTGTTTGGGGCGGATATAAGCTGGAAATGCTTTAATATGCTGTCCTTATATACATAGAAACCCTCTTCAACCACACGGCTTTGCGGCAGCCCGCCGAAAAACGTTTCGAGCGTCACCCCCGCTGAGTCAAGCCCCAGCCAAAGCTCAAAGTACACGCGGCCGTCCCTTTCGCTGAAATGCATATTAACCTCTATGGTGTCGCTCGCGTCTTCGGCGTTTGTAAGCGGCGGCAGGCTCAGGTTGGCCTTTGCGTCAAATGGCTCCGGCTCGCTGCCCAGCTGCCCTGTTATAAACGTTATGGTATCGCAGCGCGTCATGTCGAACAGCGGGTCTATATCCGTCAGGTCATAGCCTGGGTACTCGGTAAACCGGTCCAGTGTCGATTGTCCATTCACCCAATTTGCCTTTAATAATCTTCTAAATTCAAATATGTTCATGTGTTAGCTCCTTTCTTAGCTTGCTCTGCCGCGCTTAACGGCGCGCGGGAGGTCCACGGCGGCGGCAGGGGATTTGCAGCTGTTTTTGTTGTTTTTCCTATAATCGAACGGGGATTGCTTTGTTTTGATGTTTGTGCAGCCTGTTGTGGACGAGTCGTCTTCCACGATACTAGACGTTATATCAAAGCATTGATTACTCCAGCCGCCATCTACAGGGGTATGTGAAGAGTTGCTGTATTGAAGTGCCCTAAAGCACAAATTACCGGCGTCATTCTTCTGTAATATGCTATAAATGGGCGCTTTTGTTTTATACAGGCCATAGTTCTTTTCCTTATTTTTAACGGTTCTATCTAAATTGGCATATATGGAATGCTCGGTTTCACTAACCTTATTATTGTTTTTAAAATAACAATATGTAACGTCCAGGAAGTTGCGTCCAGGGTGGCCATGCTTGTTATCGTATCCCGCGCTTATGGCAACCCCCTGCGGTTTATAATTGCTTAGGAAGCCGCTGTATATTTTCCACATGTTTTCGGGCTTTGCTTTTCCACTCTTCTTTATGAAGCCCCTTGACGTTAAATCCGCCCCGTGGTGAGGCGCTGTCATTACGTTTGCGTTCTCATAATCGTTTTTATATATATTTACATTATTAAGGTGTTCCATGGTGTGTACAGTGGCGTCGCCCGCTAAGATATACTTGCCTTTTTCCGTATTCCACAGGGATACTGCGGAAGCTAGATTTTCCTTACTGTTTCCTGCTTTTGAAATTTTTTTATCATATTTACTTAGACTACATAAGATCTCGATTTTAGCATTAGTATCCGGTACATTTATAGTGGATATCTTGGCAACAGGTAGGTATTGAGCATTTTTCGCAGCTTGCGTAAACAACTCCACTCCATCAAGGCTATCCTTCTCACCGCTGTAATAACATAAATCCACAATAGGAGGCGCTAACGGATGCTTGCCTATTTCATCATCTATGCTATTATAGTTAATGTCAGATTTCATTGTTTCTCTGAATTCAGTTATTACAGCGTCCTTCTGTGCTTGCTTAAACGTTGCGTTATTATTCAATTTGTCTTTCAAACCTTCCAATACCAAATCTATATCCACTGAGTCAATTTTCTCTCCAGGATCATCGTTAATTTGAACTTTATAGCATTCTTTATACTTACTTAGCTTAATCTGGTTATTATTCCTATTCAGAATATATCTTCGTTTAATATTCTTTGGCGAATCTTCTTTATAAAACTCCGCTAACATTTGCATACCTATTTTATGCAATGAGTACATTCTAGCTTCTTCGTCGCCCTTGCTATATGCTTTATATGATTGAAAGCCCTTCTTTACGCTCCTTGTATAAGTCTTTTTTTTAGCCGTTTTTCCCCTGCCCTTTGTACTATCGTATGATATTACATTGTTTTGCAGGTACGTCTCCAGCGGCATAAACTTATCATGATGGTCGCTGTCGCGGTGTGTAAGTAATACAATATCAATTAGTGGATTGTCTTCACCGCGCACTTTACCTCGTTCATACATTTTGTTCCACAAATATGCAAACGATTCGTTTATATTTATATTTTCCTTTGAATCGTCGCTGCCGCAGTCCACCATGCCCAAGTAGATCAATTTTTCGGGATCGCTTGTGTTATTACTATCCCTTCCATATATCTCTATCAGGTTGCACGCGCCCTGCCCCATTGGGAGCACGGTCAATACCGAATTTGTAACAGTATACATATATTTTCTCCTTTTCAAGTTATTTTAGATAGCCGGCGTACCAGCCAAGGCTCTCGCCGTCGCTGAAAATGAATATGTCGTTTGAGCCAGGCGGGAGCGAAATGCCCAAAAGCTTAAGCGCGAAGTGGTGAAGCTGCAAAATGTAGTCGCGCTTGCCGTTATCATTATCCCGCGCTATAAGCTCGATTGAATTGAACCCGAGGTTCAATATGCCCATGATGTCCAGGCCCTCGGTGTTAAGCCCCATGGGAAGCTGCATTCCTATGAACAGCATGGGACCGCCGGATTCGCCGCCCGGGCTCCAGGCGGTAAGCAGGCGTATATCCAGGGGAACCCCCTTGTGTCCGCTTCCAAAGTCGCCCAGATGAACCTTCCATACAAGGCCGTACCAGTTTCCGCTGAGCTTTCCCTGCTTTACCGGACACGTTATGGAGCCGTATCCCATGCTCTGCGGGGTCGTGTCGTCGTTCCCCGATACCATCTTTTCAAACTCGCAGACAAACCTGTCCTTAAAGGAATTGGGACGCGTGTCGCTGTCCTTTATGTCAAATGAGATTGAGTTGTACAGCACGCTTAGCCGCATATTGTTATCCCTGGCTATTTGAAGGCCATGATAGGCCAGTCCCTCATAGCTGAACAGGTCGCAGCCGTCGGGATTGATAAAGTCGAGCTTGCCGCCCAGTGTGAATGTCCCGATCTTGCCATCCTTGTCAAAGCTGCATTGGACGCTATCAACGGATAGGCGGGAGACAGCGCTTGAATTAAGGCTGTAGCTGACGGGATTTCTCAGCGTAAACGAATAGCCGCGAAGATTGCCTTTATTCTGATATACGCCGTCGAGCAGCATACAGTTTCCGCTCTTGGCGTCCTCAACGACGCAGCTTGAGCCAAACAGCCTGTTTATCATCAATTCGCAGGCGCAGTAGATGATATCCACTCCCGCGTTCGCGCCGGCGGCCCCGTTTTTCATGCAGATGACGGCGTTATTCGTTACAAAGCCGGCCTCGTCCGTTTCTTCGGCGTCTACAATCATGGAATCCGGTTCGTACAGCGCCACGCTGAATACGGGCGAGCGCGACATCCGGCACGCGCCCTGCTCAGAGCTCAGCTCACCCATGGGAAGTATTAAATGATGAGCGTAAATCTTCTCAGGGTTCATGCTATCAACGATCAGGCTAAGCTTATCGGGGATAGTTTTCGCCTGTACAGGGCAGTTGAGAATTATAGTCCCTTCAAATCCAGGGTCGCTCACCGTGCTGATGAAGTGTTCAAAGCCCTTCCTTGGGTTTCCGTTTTCGTCCAGGGCCCGTCTATAGGCCGCCTGGAAAACCGCACGGTTTCTGTAGCTTTGCTCATTGCCGTTCATAAGCTCCAGTATGCTGTTGCCGGTATGCTTCCGCTTAAACAAAAACGCGGTTTTCGTCGTGCCCGAGCTTCGCCAGCTGGATTCGGCCTGCGTACCGGACCCATTGACAGGCTCCTTAATAACCAAGTCGAACACGTCCGTTTCAACACTGCACTCATCAACGAACAGTGTTTCGCCCGCCGAGCTGCCGGCAATATCCTCCGGTTGCGTGTAATAGATGAATATATCCTGCTGGCTCAATATGCCGTCAAGGCCTTCGCGGTGCCCTGATATATACACATTAGGGTCCCCGCTCTGAGCCATATCGGTGTTGGCCAGGTATAGGCGGTCCCATGCGCCGTTGGCGCCCATTCTATACATGAGGCCGTTTGAGCACGTTACAGTGCCTTTTTGAACGGCTTTCTCCTCATGGCCTCCATATTTAAGGGTAATCTCGTTATTTCTTAAATTTGAAATGCCCTTATCAATGGTTTGGATGAATTTCTTTTGTAATGCCGCGCCTATCCCGCAGTATGGGACGACCGGCACGGTTAAGCTGTCCTTAAGGATTGTTTCATCAGCGTTTGAGCCCTGCTGTCCCAATCCGTCGGCAAGGGGTCTGTAAATCCTTGTATGTTTCGTGCCGGCCGGAAGCTCTGCCCACGCCGCTGTAAACGCGCCGTTTGGCGCGGTTTTGCCGGACTGCTCCAAAGCCCCGCGGACCGCTATGCTTGACGCGCGATGCGGATGGAATATAATTGAGTCCCCGCCCTTTGCGTATGTGATATACTCGCGTCCGTTAAAATCAAGCATCATCGTACCATCGCCGCTGGCAATGGAATACCTTCCGCACGGCCCGATGTATAGATTGCCGCCCTTTTGCTCGAACACAAGGCTGCGCTCTTTGGCGGGGGATATGGCTACCTCATGTCCGAATATGGAATTAAAGTTCGTGATCAGGGATTCCGCCTCAAGCGTGAAGAACGTCGCCCTTTCGTTAAGCGGTGAAGACGGGTTTACCGCGGCGTTTACGGACGCGGCCTGGCCTGATTTAAACAGCGGATAATGGATATACCTGCCGCTGTCAACGGCATACTCAAAGCCCGGATTCAATCCGTCGAGCAGTCCGGCGCTCTTTGAAAGTGAAAAAACTATCGAGCCGGCCAGTTCACCGGTTAAATCCAAATGGGCGGAAACCGCGTTGAAGCCCATATTTTCCTTTGACAATGATAAAACGCTTAGTCCGGCCGGAGCGGCAAAGGTTATCCGACCCTCCTTGTACAGCGCTTTGGCGCTTTGGGGAAACGTCAGTATATATTCCCCGACTCCGATATCGCAGTCTTCGACTAGCATTTCATCGCTATTATTCTGACTTCCAAATTTAACAAACGAATAGCCCGAATCAACGGGATGTCCTTTTATCCAGATGATCGAACCGCATCCGACCCGGTCCAGGATGTGAACCAGATTATCCAAAAGCGGGTTATCCGCTATACGGTCGTCCGGCATAAAGACGTAGCTTTCATTTTTAAAGTGGTCTAAACGGCCATCGTTGATTTTGGCCCCATCCTTAAAGAATAGAATGCATTTGTGCTCTAATTGTACATATTTGTAATTTTTATGTGTTTTATACATTATAACACCTCCTGCTCTAAGATATTGAAGTTCGGGTAAAATTGTGAATGTACATTCTGACAAAAAATAAAACGGCCGCTAAATCAACAGGTACGCGGGTTTCATCCTGATTTTAAGTAGATATTCCATAATAGTATGTTATCCGTTTAATGATACATTGGATATGTAGACATAATTTTGTATTCAGCCGCTGTGCCGCTATGTGACACGTCTATTGAAAGAAAATGTAGTTGGATTGCCATTATGAGCAAAAATGTATTGTTCGCTATAACAAAAGGGCTGTTGTAATTTCCCGCCTAAGCCTGGCGCACTGATGGAAATTCAACAACCCTTTGTTCGGCCTGCCGTAACGGGCAGGAACCTGGCGGCGCGCGTCCTTTGATTGAGAAGCTGCCGGGAAAACCCGCGCACAGCTCTCTTAAGCCTACGCCCCTTTACTCAAGCGTTTTAATCTCAGCTATACACTTTTTGCATATGCTGAATCCACGATAGCTCACAAGGGTTTTGGATTCCCTGTGGCACAGGCTGCAGCCTGGAGCGAACTTGCGAAGCACCAGACACTCGCCCATTATGGACATTTCAACTTTGCTTCCGTTCTCGATTCCGTTGATCCTCCTCCATTCGGCCGGCGGAACCACTCGTCCAAAGTCGTCGATCTCTCTTACAATGCCCGTGGTTTTGATATCAGTCACCTCCATATCTTGCGGAATGTTTGACCGCGCAAATTTGTATCACTTTTACAACCTATTATACCATATTATGGGTATAAAATCAATATTATTATGTCAATTTCGAAACACGGGGGGGATTTTATGCCAAAACCAGTTGGCCATAATGGCAGTAAAAATTTGATAGGCCAGCGTCTTAAGGAGTTGCGCGCAACCGCCGGCCTATCGCAGCGGGGACTGGCCAGAAAACTGCAGCTGATTGGCGTGGACATGGATAAAAACGTCATTACTCGCATAGAGACAAATAAAAGATACGTATCAGACATAGAGCTGTGGGCACTATGTCGTATACTTGAAGTGTCGTATGATTACTTGATCGACGGCAAGAAACAAAACATGCAGTAGATTGAATAAAAGACATCGATATATAATCGGATGGGCTTTTATAATTATAGTTGGGCCAGCTTAATTTTATTATTTTATTTAAACGAGGCCGAAAAGCTTAACGTGAATAATTTATTTATTGACGTTTCCTTTTTAAGCCAATATAATTGTATGGTAAAGGGGAGTAATTGGCGCTGCTTAATGCGGCGTGGTTTGGGGCGTCAATACGGCGGCAAGCCCGCTCCAGCCTTGGATATATTTGTCCAATGATGAGACTTTTGCTTTGTTTTAATATCCAAAGCAAAAGTTTTTTTATTAGCCGGACCGTATCTGGCGTGGAGAACAGGAAATAACTATAGTAATTGAAGGGACGTGGTTCATTTTGCAGGAATTTCTCGACCTGTTTTCAAACGTAGCCAATTTCACGTGGCAGCAGGGGCTTATGATATTGATAGGCGGCCTGCTGATATACCTTGCTATACGGCGGGACATGGAGCCTACGCTTCTGCTGCCAATGGGCTTTGGCGCTATTATAGTCAACCTGCCGTTTGTAAACATAGGCGCTATCGAAACGCTGTTTAACGCGGGAATCGCAACGGAGTTGTTCCCCTTGCTGCTGTTTATAGGCATAGGCGCGATGATCGACTTTGGACCGCTGTTATCAAATCCAAAGATGTTCCTGTTCGGCGCGGCCGCCCAGTTTGGAATATTTTTCACCCTTATTATGGCGCGGCTGATCGGCTTTGACCTCAACGACGCCGCTTCAATAGCGATAATCGGCGCGGCTGACGGCCCTACATCCATATATGTGGCCAACTATTTCAATTCCAGGTTCCAGGGGCCCATAATGGTGGCGGCATATTCGTATATGGCGCTTGTCCCGATTGTGCAGCCCCCCGTTATAAGGGCGATAACCACCAAAAAGGAACGCTGTATCAAAATGCCGTATAAGCCCAGCTCAATATCCCACACGACAAGGATACTGTTCCCCATAATAGTAACCGTGGTAGCGGGCACGATAGCGCCTAAATCCGCGGAGCTTATCGGCTTTTTGATGTTTGGAAACCTCATCCGTGAATGCGGGGTGCTGAAATCCCTGAGCGACAGCGCGAAGAACCAGATAACGCTGGTGCTGGGCATATCCGTGGCCTTCAAGATGCGCGCGGAGCTGTTCGTAACCACGGCTACGCTGGCTATAATCGGTCTTGGGCTGGTTGCGTTTATCTTTGACACGGTGGGCGGCGTAATGTTCGCAAAGTTCATAAACCTGTTCTCCAAAAACAAGGTCAACCCCATGATCGGCGCGGCCGGCATATCGGCGTTTCCAATGTCTTCGCGGGTTGTGCATAAGATGGGACTTAAGGAGGATCCTCATAACTTCCTTCTGATGCATGCGGCGGGCGCGAACGTAAGCGGCCAGATAGCGTCTGTAATCGCGGGCGGATTGATAATAACGCTTGTCGAAGCCATAATCGGATGACGGGAAGGAGCATTTAATGAAATATCTGTTGAATACCGAAACAAACGGTCTTGAACCTGTTAATACAACCGAGGAGGAAACAGCCGCCTCAGAGTCGTTTGCCCTGAGCTTTTCGCCCGATACGCTTCCCGAGGCGCTGCTGCTTACGGCAAAGGGGCTTGTAGGAATCTTTGTGGTGGTGGCGGTGATAATGGCCGCCGTAGCGGCGCTTAACCGGCTGTTTAAGACTAAAAAGAACGAAGATCAATAAAATGCCTCGTCCTCTTCGCACCGCGCCGCAGGGCGCGGTGCGAAGTTACCCAGGCGTGCCAATTAACATTTTCGGCTGGGAATACAGCGTAAGCCCATACCGGCGCGTACAGCGGTAAGCCGAATAAGCAAAAACAACAACGCAGATCCATTTGGGGACTTGCGTTTAAATATACCTTTTCGTATTTCGAAGATAATCCCCTTTCTCAATTCCTATGCCGAGCACCCTCGCCGCCCTAACCAATCAGTCCATCCGCCGCTAAAACTTGTTATAAAACTGTCGATTGCGGAGCGGTTGGCGCTGTAATAGGTTTTGCCGCCGGACAGCCAGGCCGTAACGAAGCCCGCGGAGAGCAGCTTTGACACATGATATGAAAGCGCGGGCCGCTGCAGACCAATTTATCGCAAGCATATTGGGATTTAAGCCCTTGGCGTACGCAATGAGCACTGTAAAAGCATATTTGAATTGGGATTAAATAAACCGTATAAAAATGTATAATAATCATTATTTGCAAAAGATGACATAGAAAGGAATTCTATTTACTGCTATACTGTACGCATTAAAAGACTGGAGATATTATTATGAAAAGACTAGTTTCCATGATAGTTGCGCTGGCCTTCATATTTGCTGGGGCGGCGCCGCTGGCCGGCGCTATTGATGAGCAAATCAGTACGAAAAACTATATAGACTTGATATATCAATATTATAGCGCGATAAACGATAATGACTATGAGGCGTATCTTGCATCGTTAGGCGGCGTTTTCAAAACGGATATGATAATGGCATTGCCCATGCTCATTAAAGAGCAAATAGGGGTTGCCGTAATAAAGTCGGTTGACTTGAAATCGGTGAGGGTACTTGCCGATATAACCGAAACCGAATACTCCGAAACTCCAGACTTGCAGATGCAAAACACGGCAGGCTTACAGCGGATAGAGGACATGAGGAATTATCTTGTTAAATGCGATATGGAGGTAAATAATGATAATGAGTACTTCTTTAACGGGACTAATTATGCAAGTATAGTATGTGGAGTGATTGATGGAGAATTGAAAATAATAGACAATAAACTTCCCCTGCCTGATGAAGTAGCTGAATTTGAGCCCGACAGGATACAGGTTTCAGATTACTTTAAAGTCCGTTTTCCGGATGAGAGCAGGGGGTTTTCCATATCGGATAAATTTAGTGGAGAATTTAAGGACGTTGCATCTTATAACGGGATTATGCCTACCATAATAAAAGTACTGCGGGTATCAGAAAAGAGAATAGATAAGCCTGAGTTCAAGCAGTATTGTCGTGTGGTCATGGTATGTGAGGAAGGCTATGAAAGCAGGCAGAAGGACTATAAGCAGGCTTTTGCGTTAGCTATTAAGCATTTTGGCTGGTATAGAGTGCTAAAGCCTCAGGGAGATTTGGGGTGTGATGTGAGGGACACTACAGACGACCAACTTTATAAACCAGAAGGAAAAAGCCTGTCAGATTGGCCTACATGCGATAAAGCTATGCTTGATACCTGGAATACTATTATGGTTAATTCCTCAAAACAGATATTTAAGCCTGAATATAGGAATGAAAAGGCAAACCTTTATGCATATGGAGAAAAGAAATATCAAGGAATTATGTATGAATGGCAGGTATGGAAAACGCTTGTGCCAAGAGGCATGAATTATATAGACGTGCTAAAATACTACTATAGCTATAATTCGAGCGGCGATGGGACGGGAACTTCTGTTGGTGAAATCAGGGTTTGCCGCAATCATACTGGAAGCTATGTCAATATAACCCCCATTAAGCATACCGTACAAACCTGCACAACATGTAAAGTACATATCACCGAAGACCATAACTGGAAATTGCAGGGCAATAACCAGGTATGCACAAAATGCAGCTTTTCGATTACTGTGATGAGAATTCCTGAACACCCGATGAATATTGTTAATTTGCCCGCTTAGCCGTACAAGCCGACAGTAAATATAAGGAGAAAAGAGCAATGAAAAAGACTTTAATAATTATAATAGCAATGTGTATGATCTTTCTGTTCGGATGTACGGGCGGTCCGATTGTTCCAGCCGAAAAGCTTGACGTTCGGACGACAGGAAATCAAGAAGCGGGTAATACGCCTGAGCAAACGGACAGACCTTCTGTAGAGCCATCGCCAACAACCGCAAATGGAGTACGATATTGTTCCTTTCCAGATGAATATGCAAAGCTTGAGGAGTTTTTATTCGACTTTGGTTTTGGCGCTGAAAATTTTGAGGGTGGGACCATTTTGGAATCAGGGGCGACGCAACTGAAAAATGGCCTTTGGAGAAGTTCATTTTATAACGAGCCGCCAAAGCAAGCATATGTCTTTCTCTGTAAAACGCCGGATGAAGATATTCTTAAAGCAATGAATACGGATATCCCAGGCGGAGAAGAGCATCGAGTTGGCAGAAATGGTGTAAATGTGAGATTCATAGAAAGAAACCCTGAATATTTATCTGAAAACAATGAAAATGTACCAGCATATCTGGTTGATAAGGAATCGACCCTGATGGTGTTTATAGACGAAGCGCCATTGTTGCTTAACGGCTATGGAATGTCAAGGGTCGCATACCCAATAGCCTCAGAGGGCGGAACAGCATACTCGCTGAGAAAATATATCGAATATGATTATGAACGTATTATACCGGATGTAAAAAAAGCAGGCGAGCCATATAGCGTATATGAGATATACTACTGCGAAAACGAGATATTATGGTTTGAGCAGTTAAAGGATATAAACGAAGTGTTTGGAATTGGAAACTGGGCGTATAGGGAATAAAGCTTACTTTTGTTTAGGACGTTTCTGAGTGTCAACCCCCAAAGAGCGGGTAAATGAGCATAGCTCACCCCTTATATGGGGGTCTTGCGCTTTTTAGTAACCAAGCAGTAGTAGATGCAGTTGTTATATTCCTCAACCTTGGCCTTTATCGTGTCTTCTTCTATTTGTTTTTTATATCATACTATCGCCAAGGGCGGCGCGCGTCACACTTTTTCAGCGTGACGCGGTGCGAATTTGTTTAAAGGCGCCTGCCAATCAACCTTTCTGACAGGGAGACAGCATAAGCTAGCGCATACCCGCGATATTGCCGAATAAGCAAAAAACAATAACGGCGCAGATGATCCAGAATAGGACCCGCGCCCAATATTCCCTTTTGTACATTAAGGCCGAAGATGCAATCTTGCAGCGGAGCACTTCAGTTCGTCCCCAAAACTAAATCAGCTCATCTGGTCGTTAAAATTTCTTATAAAACTGTCGATTGCGGAGCGGTTGGCGCTGTAATAGGTTTTCCCGCCGGACAGCTCGGCCGTAACGAAGCCCGCGGAGAGCAGCTTTGACACATGATATGAAAGCGCGGGCCGCTGCAGGCCGAATTTATCGCAAAGCTCCTGACCGTAGGCTGTATGCGAACAGAGATAAAACAGTATTTCCAAACGGGTCTCGTCGGAAAGCGTCTTCATCTTTTCGCTCAGCCCGGCAAACGCGCTCTGCGGCTCGCCGCTCAGGATATGCCGGCATATTCCCAGATACATGCGTCCCATAAAGGGCGAATCCGCGGGGGGGTCGCCCTCCTCCGGCCCGCTTCCGTCGTCGCTCTCGGTTACGGCGCATCTTCCGTCAAACCCAAAGAGCGTCGGAGAAATCTTCATTATATCTATGGAACCGAATATATTTCCAAAACGATCTTCAATTAGCGCCTCGCCGTCATCGCCCGAATAGCGCGAATGAAAGTCCGCGACAAGGAAATCGTATTTTTCATGCTCCGCCATTATAATTTCAGCAGCTGGAAGGAGGAGGGAGGAAAGCTCCGCTATATGCCTTTCGTAGGACAGGGCGGCGTCCGCCAGCCTCCATTTGCTCTCAAAGGGGATTTGAAGCTTTTCAACGCCTCTCGAATATTTCTCCATGCCGCTTTCGGCGCGGAATAGCGTTTCGCAGCTGCCGGCAAGCCCAAAGCAGAGATTATACATCCTCTCGGGCGCGCTGCATTCGCGAAGGTATTTAAAAAGCTCGTCAGGCGAATACTCAAGATGGTCAACCATTGGAAAATACATTAAAACCGAGCACAGGTTAAAACCAAAGAGGTCCATATCCCGCCCGTTTCCGAGCCGCTTAAAATATTTGGCAAGCAATTCATTGTCCACGGAAAGCCCGCAATCCAGTTCTCTTTCCAGTTCAACCACGGGACGGATCAAGGCTTCGATATCCGCTTCATGCCGCGGGCGCCGCTTTATAAGCTCGAGCGCCCTTTTTTCGGTTTTCTCTCCGTTTAAGCGCCTAGAATAGTAGATCAGCGCTTCGGCAACGGGGTTTATATTAAACAGCTTTATCATTAATAACCTCCGATAATCAAAATTATCCTGTGGATAACTAAGATTGTCAAATAAAAGTTTTTCTTGACAATTCTAGTTATTTGGTGTATACATTATACTACGTAAAGAGTTTTAAAACAATGTGTTTTAAATATTTTTAACAAACAGGAGGAAACACCACCATGAAAACCCGGCTAAAACTCTTTCCCACCGTGCTCGCGCTCATCTTTCTTTTGAGCGTATTTTCCTTGGGCGCAGCGGCCGACGTTAAGTACGACGCGCACGATGTAGAAAAATTCCGCGCGTTTCTTGAGGAAACGGACGCTGACGGCGTTACGAACGGT
>OHPO01000458.1_pt1 | contig 21343 bp, 15 predicted proteins | sample 1577741 | NCBI WGS metagenome assembly OHPO01 (sample SAMEA3879574, study PRJEB24766) | human gut metagenome | biome: human-associated habitat; feature: feces | place: USA | collected 1985/1987
CATCTGACTGTTAATCAGAGGGTCCTTGGTTCAAGTCCAAGAGGAAGAGCAAAAAGGTTCGCAGATGCGAACCTTTTTTTATTTCTTATAAATTGTGTACCAAAGCGGCAACAAGCCATATCTCATCCGACTTCACCACGCATACGATCTTCGAAAGCGGCAAGTGCGGCCTTTGCCCCTTCACCCATCGCAATGATAATCTGTTTATAGGATATATCCGTTACATCTCCTGCTGCATAAATACCCTTCACGGAAGTGCGGCCATTTTTGTCGGTCAGGATTTCGCCCATACGGTTCGTTTCTACCAAATCCTTGAATAAAGCACTATTGGCAGTCAAACCAATCTGAACGAAAATGCCGTCCAAAGCAAAGATTTCTTCTTTATCCGAAAAACGGTCTTTCTTAATCATACCGACCACCTTATCCCCATCGCCCAATACTTCAACCGTCTGGGTGTAAGTAAAGATATCTACATTAGGCAGACTCCTGACTTTCTCCTGCAAAACGGTATCTGCTTTCAGAGTCTCCATAAACTCGAAGACCGTCACCTTAGAGCAAATACCTGCCAAATCAATGGCCGCCTCCACTCCGGAGTTACCACCACCGATAACAGCTACCTCCTTGCCTTTATAAAACGGTCCGTCGCAATGCGGACAGAATGCCACTCCATGACCAATATATTTCTCTTCGCCCGGAACATTCAACTTCCGCCAGTTGGCACCTGTAGCAATAATCAGCACAGGAGCCTTGTAACTTTCACCACCCTTAACCGACAGCACTTTCATTTCCCCGACTACCTCGGCTTTTTCTATCCTGCGATTCTCAAGTATATCAATATGGTAAGCAGCCAAATGGCTTTTCAAGTCCTGTGCCAGTTCTTTACCGGTAGTCCGAGGCACGGATATCAGATTCTCAATACCCATGGTCTCATTCACCTGACCACCTATACGTTCAGCCACTACAGCCACCCGCAGTCCTTTTCGAGCAGAATATATGGCAGCCGCAGCACCGGCAGGACCGCCTCCCGCTACCAACACATCATACTCTTTCGTTTCAAAAGATTCCGAAACCGATGCACCATAACGCACTTCAAGTTTTTCGAGCAAATCACCGATATTACCGCGTCCCACATGAATCTGTTCGCCATCGGCAAACACTGTAGGAACAGCCTGCACTTTCATGCGGTTCACCTCCTCTTCATTCACAGCACCGTCTACAGCCTCATGGCGTATCTGAGGATTAAGCACCACCATCAGATTCAATGCCTGAACTACATCAGGACAGTTGGTGCAGCCCAACGATAAATATGTAGTCAGATTTATCGGTCCGCGCAATGCACGGATACGCCGGGTGATAAACTCATCGGGAAAATTCTTACCTTTGCCATCAGCATTAAGTATCGCCATCAGCAAAGAAGTAAATTCATGCCCGCCGGGTACGGCGCGGAAAGTAATACCCGTATCTTCCCCTTCCTTTAAAAGAATAAATTTCAAACCTTCGCTCTCTTGCAAACGACAGGAGAGTTTTTCGGAACAAGAAGCCACTTCTTCCAACAAATCCACCAACTCGGCACGGCTTTCATGCCGAGGGTGGACAAAGATGTCGAAAGTATAGTGCGCATCCAGTTGGGCAAATAGCCCCTTTAACTGTTCTTTTATTGCGCTATCCAACATATTTTTCCCAATTGCTTTAAATTTTACCTACGAGGTCAATGCTCGGTTTCAGAGTCTCGGCACCTTTTTTCCACTTTGCGGGACAAACTTCCCCATCATGACCGGCAACAAACTGAGCCGCCTCCACTTTACGAAGTAACTCATCGGCATTACGTCCGATGCTGTTGTCCTGAATTTCAGCCAATTTAATCTTACCTTCAGGATTAACCACAAAGGTACCACGATAAGCCATGCCATCTTCCTCAATCATCACACCGAATGCGCGAGAAAGAGCTCCGGTAGGATCTGCCAACATTGGATAAGTGATTTTGCGAATGCTTTCGGAAGCATCATGCCATGCTTTATGAACAAAATGTGAATCTGTGCTGACAGAATACACCTCTACACCCATTTCCTTGAATCGGTCATACTTCTCTGCCATGTCTACCAACTCAGTAGGGCAAACGAAAGTAAAGTCGGCAGGATAGAAAAAGAAAATAGCCCATTTCCCTTCGATATCCTTGTTAGTCACTGTTTTAAACTCTCCATTGTGAAATGCCTGAACTTTAAATTCAGGTATTTGTGAATTAATAATAGGTTCCATACACTTTCTATTTTAAAAATGAAATTAATTTTTAAATTGTAATTATTACATTTGCAAAGGTAGTGCACTGCGTTTCCCTCTGCAATACCTAATTATTAGGATAATATAGAACAACAATCACCATAAATAGGTACAGAAGATTAGGTGTATTTAAAGTTTTTACGTACTTTTGCCTCGGAATTTATAAAAAACAACAAGAAATGGACGATTCAAACCCACGAACGTACAGTATAGTATTAACTTATCCGGCAGGGCTCTAAACAGCACGCCTGCAATGCCTCTGCCCGGAATTAAAACAAACGAAAGGAGGCAATAAGATGAGAAAATATCTTTATTGTGAAAACGGTTTTGTGGAAAAGCCGCAGTGGATGCCCAACTGCTGGGTAAATGTAGAATGCCCTGATAAAAGCGATTTTGACTTTCTGACCAAAGATTTAAAAGTCCCCGAATCTTTTTTAGAGGACATTGCCGATGTAGATGAACGACCGCGTACCGACACCGAGGAAAACTGGTTGCTGACCATTATCCGTATTCCTTTGCAGCAACAAGGAAGTATTCCATATACAACCATTCCCATCGGCATTATCACAAACAATGAGATTATTGTCACCATTTGCTATCATTCCACTGAAATGATACCCGACTTTATCGACCATACACGCCGAAAAGGAATAGTGGTGCGCAATAAGTTTGAATTGATATTACGGCTGATTTACTCTTCTGCAGTATGGTTCCTGAAATACCTGAAGCAAATAAACAATGATGTGACGGCAGCCGAAAAAGAGTTGGAGAAAAGCATCCGCAACGAAGATTTACTTCGACTGATGAAGCTGCAAAAGACATTAGTCTATTTCAACACCTCGATACGTGGAAATGAGGTGATGATAGGCAAATTGCAAAGTATCTTTCAGGAAAAGGATTACCAGAACCCTGATTTGGTAGAAGATGTGGTCATTGAATTGAAACAAGCATATAACACAGTAAATATTTACAGTGACATCTTAACAGGCACAATGGATGCTTTCGCTTCCATTATTTCAAATAATGTGAATACCATCATGAAACGCATGACCAGCATCTCCATCATATTGATGGTACCTACATTGATAGCCAGCTTTTATGGAATGAACGTAGATGTACATGTAGATGAGTTACCGCATGCTTTCAGCCTCATCATATTAATATCTATCATGCTATCGGCCATGGCATTCGTTATCTTCAAAAAGATAAAGTGGTTTTAAGCCGAAAATTACTTTACTATCGTTTTGCTGTCGTGTCGGAATATATCCGCCACGACAGATAACGATACAATAAATTCATAATTCTATCGGCATTTCCTCTTTCTTTGCCCTATCTTACGCCTTATCCACAGATAATAGCCGGTCAGTGGCAGACAAGCTCCGATGAGAGCCGCAGCAAAGGCAAGTATTTTGGTAAACATGCCGCCCCAACTTCCCACATGCACTGAATATATCCATCCCCGAATCTTCCCCGATGGCTCAGCGTTCTGATATAAAGATACATTTGTTATCTCACCCGAACGAGGGTCAAACTCATAACGATCACTCGCACGCTGATTGCCCAACCGGTCGAAAGAGACATTGGCAGTACCCCGGGATATGGTAATCTGTCTGCAATCGGGATTCTCATCCTTCAACTGTCGATAAACCTGTTCCCAATGTGCATACGGAGCCTGTGATTTTTCCTTTCCCTTCTTTTCCTGTCCATGAGCTGCATGCCCACTTCCTTGCCGGGTTTCTACTCCAAAGATTTTATAGAATCCGGTCCGGTACCAGGCGAAAGACCAAGTCAGCCCCGTCAGTGACATCACCAGCAAAAACAACAACACATACAGACCGCCCGCCACATGAAAATCATAGCAGAACCTGCGAAACCCCTTCCGCGACGTTATCTTCAGACTATTCTTCATCGCCTGCAGTGTACGCGGCCACCAAATAATGATACCCGTCAACAGAATAAGAACAAACATCAGTGTACTCACTCCTACTATCATCTTTCCCCAAAAAATACCGCCATCAGGCTTCATACTGTCCAACAGCCAGCGATGCAGTTTAAACATGGTCAGGAAAAAAGCCGGACGTTCGTATTTCCCTTTCACTTCACCCGTATAAGGGTCGATATAAACTGATGCACGGCGCGGTTTGGAAAGATTTACCTGCCACGTGCGCCCTTTCTCCGAAGGAATACTCACTCCGGCAACAGATACACTATCGGGCAATGTCTCCGCCACTCGTTCTAGAAGCATCTCCACAGGCAGCGGTTCCGCCTTTATCTCTTTCACTTGATAAAGGTCGGGACGGCTCCATTCTGTTATTTCGTTCTCGAAAACCAGCATGGCACCCGAAAAGCATATCAGGCTGACGAGCAGTCCGAAAGGCACAGAAAGCCAAAGATGCAGTGTCCGAAATATCTTTTTCATTTCTGAGATGTAAGTTTACCTACAGTACTAACAGACTCCGCAATGATAGTCAGCCCCTTTGTGGCAGTAGCAGTCCGAGGGTCAATCTTGTAAAGTGCCGGAGTACTGCCATCGGTAGTGGATACCGGCATATATATGTAACCGTTCTCGTTATAAGGAATATTTCCATAAGCACTCAGAACATCTTCCGATGGCAATCCGGTCACCGGTTTCAGTGTCCGGTCTTCACCTTTAAAGACTGCCAGTTCAGTAGTATACTCCCCTTTCGACTGTAACCCGCGAGTATACATCTGAAGCAGGAAATAATCTTCTGTGATATGCCAGCATTTGTACATCGGATGCTTGTTTCCAAGCTCTTCTAGATTGACATAATAAGTATCGTCAAACGAAGTTTCTCCTGCCTTGATTCGCATCACTCCCGAAGGAAGTGTTCCCTGCACACGCTTTAAGTCATCCGAAGAAGTGGTAAGTCGTCCGTAGCCGGGTGAGAAAACATAAAGATCGCCGTTATCAGCCGCCCAAATAGTCTGGTAATATTGAGAACGCATACGTCCGCTGGCAAAGCCGATTTTATCAGTGGCAACAATCGTTGGAGTACTGCTGAAATCATTTCCGCTGTAAATAGCCACATATGCATGGTCGGGATACTGAGTAGAAGGAATAGAACCTTCTTTATAAGCCGCTGCCACTGCCTCCCGCCACGGTTGCCACAAGTTGCGGATCGGTCACCTTATCCGGGAACGCTTTTACACCATATTGGCTCATCCCCATCGGAATTACTGAAGTGTAAAGTTTGCCGTTTGCCTGTACAAACCCGGAAAAAGTAACATACTCACCATTACCCAAGTAGTTTTCACACGGGTAAGTCTTGGTACTTGTAGTACCGTCCAGTGAATTCAGATAGTTGACCAAAATACCTTGCTCCGCATATCCGCCGGCATCCGTCCGGTCTGTATCTCCGGTAGAAGCGGTAATCACATTATCTCCCCACGTGCCATACGTGGTGATGCGTTTAAAAGCATACGACAGATGCTCTTCGAGCTTATTATTACTGTTCAGAATGTAAGAAGAACCGGTTCCGTCTCCTCCCTTATTATACACAAGGCGGAAGAGGTAATCATTGTTATGAAACACCCAATATGTACCGGTCTCTGTTTCAAGACCGTTATTTTTTACTGTAACGCTTCCTTCGTCCAAAGACTCGGCAGTCAGGAGATAATTTACCCCATCAACAGTGGCAGCAACCACGTATGTCCCTGCCCCGGTACCGGGAGCATCCGGCGTTGAATTTTCAGGTACTGTATCATCACTGCATGAAGTCAACACGCTGCCTGCACAACATGCCATGACAACAGACCAAAACAAAAATTTTCTATTCATCATTCTTCTATTTATATTTTATCGATTCATATTCTATTGTCCGAAATAAACCCTCACCTTCCCGTAGAATGCACGCCCGGCTTTCTGCAGGCTATAATTATCATACAATTTCTCATCCGTAAAATTCTTGCATTCCAACGAGAGGTTATAGCGTCCATTCTTGATACTATACGTAATCCCCAGATTGTGTGAAAATTGTTCCGGCACACGTTTCTTGGAAGAAGCCTCTCCGATAGTTTCCCAATTCAACGGAAATTCGTGCTGATAATAGCTGTCATACGTGAACGACAAGCGGTTTCCTTTTGCAAACAAATCATGCCAATAGAGCGAAGCATCCAAGCTGGCATAACGGTAAGGCTGATTGGGTATACGAAGTTTATACTTCAGGCTTTCCTGCAGGGAGCCTCCCTCCAGATATTTTTCATTGTCACGCGTATCCATGCTGCTATAAGTACCTCCCACACTGAGCCAGTGCGAATAGCTGTAACGTGCAGACACATTAAAACCTTTCGTCTTTACACGCCCGTGATTATAATAGGAACCATAACTTTTACCACCAAAAGAGCTGATGGTACGGACGATGTAATCTTTTGTATCACGATAAATCAGACTTCCTTCCACATAGAGCTCATGCTTGCCCAAGCGGTGCGTATAACTGAGGTTCAAGTTGATATTGTCACTGTTCTCCGGATTCAGGTCAGCCTTACCCGCTTCCAAGTCCTCATCACCGAACAACTCTTCATTCGATGGCAACCGATAAGCTTTCTCATACGAGAGCTTTACCTGTAAATCCCTTATTATCCAATATGTGCCTGCCGCTCCATACCCCAGAGCGCTTACGTGCTTGGACATATCAATATAGTTCCCTATACCATCGGCATTCTGTGAGACTAATCCCGAACTATGCTGGTTATAATACTTTCCGAAGGCAGAGAAGTTCCACCTTTCAGCAGGCATCAGACGATAAGAAAGTCCGGTGATATTCTTCCTTGTCTTCTTGGGAACGGTAAAATCCGAAACAGCCGAAGTGGAATTCACATCCGAACGGTTACTGCGCTCGAAAACCGTCAGTACATGGCTCAGTGTAAAGGTCTGCGTCCTGCTGAGACGATAATCAGCCTTGAACGTCCCATTCCAGTTTTTATTCTTCGATTCATTGTCCTGGTAAGATTGCTCTCCTTTTGAACCGGTATATTGCTTTTCTCCATACCAATTATATTGATAAGGCACCGTATCAATATTCTGAGTCAGATTATAATTATAATTTGCCGTCAAACTAACATCCAGTCCTTTGGTAAATAAATCCCGCTTATGATACTCCAATGAGGGCATCAGCGAATGTCCCTTGCGGTGTTTCTCTCCAAATACTGCCTCTTGGCGCACTCCTGTCTGAATCTCCTTGTACATATTGGAATAAGTAAAACCGAAAAGTAGACGGTCGGCAAAGGGTTTCCCCACCCAACCCACTTTTCCGATGACAGCCTCATTGTGGTAAGTGTCATTGAAACGTTTTACATGCTCAATCTTCTTTTTGTCGGTGGTATTGCCATCGGGAGAAAAATGAGTGACATACGTATCCACATAATAATCATTGTCGGAATAGTTCTGAAATGCATTAATCTCATACATCAATCCGCTTCTGAAAGTCTGTCCGAAATTGATATACGACTTATGCGTATTAAACGAACCATAAGAATAAGAAGTATCCACAAACCATTTTCTCTTCTTCTTATTCGTTACAATATTGATGACGCCTCCTAAAGCATCGGTACCGAATCCTACCGGTACAACTCCTTTATATACTTCTATACGCTCGGCAAAATTCACCGGAATATTGTTCAGCCCGAAAGAGCTGCCTACCCCCTCCTGCGGCACTCCGTCAATAAAAACTTTGACGTGCTTTCCACTGAACCCATCCAACATGAGTTGGGTATCAGAACCCACACCTCCTGCCTCCCGCAGTTTCATACCCGGCAGTTTGGATAAAGCATCACTCAAATTCTTCGTCGAGTTCTGCAACTCCTCCGTATCCACAGCCACGGCATTGAAAGCCGAACGCTTCACACGGCCTACCCCATTGGACACGACAACGACCTCGTCTAACTCTGTTACAGACGAAGCTAATACTACATTCATTTTTACTCTCTCACCTCGAAAGAGCTTCACCGGCTTCTCTATCGTTTCATAACCGACAGCAGAAACGACCAGTGTATACTCCCCTGCGGGGGCATGCAAATGATATATTCCCTGCTCATTGGTCATACAACCATAATTGGTTCCTTTCAGATACACCGTTGCCAAGTCTATGATTTCTTTCTCCTTCGATACGACTTTACCCGAAATCATGGTTTTATGCTGCTGTGCATATACAGATACAGCCGTCAATAAAACGATGATTAAAATATTCACTTTCCGAACTGCTGTTTTCACGTTTTCTTCTTCTAAGTAATTACATTCTTTATTCGGATGCAAAGGTCTTGATAAAACTGACGCGCCACAATCGCTTTTTATAGGTAATTTAGAAACCTTCCTCAACAGTCATTTCTTTCATACAATCACTATTTATAAGTATTCTCCCATTGAGCAGGCAAATATTCCTTTGCACCGGAAATAAACTTTTCTGCACGTTGCAAGGAATTTGAAATATTTATAGCCTATCTTTGCAGCATTAAACTAACCTATTAAACACCAATAATAAATGAAAAAGCTATCTGGTTTTCTATTGTTATTCGTCTTTCTATGCTGCTCACTGTCAGCAAAAGAAACGCAAATCATCATCTTTTCGACTAATGACATGCACGGCAGTATCGACAACTTTGCCAAAATAGCAAGTTATATACAAAAAGAGCGTGCCAAGAATCCCAACATTCTGATTTTGAGTGGGGGAGATATGTTTTCGGGTAATCCGGTGGTGGACCAATACCCTGAGAAAGGCTTTCCTATGATTGACCTGATGAACCGGATAGGATATCAGTATGAAATATTCGGCAACCATGAATTCGACTACGGACAGGAGGTACTGAACCGGCGAATGGAGCAAGCCAACTTCCAATTCCTATGTGCCAACATGATTGTTGATGAAGAAACAGCCGGAATCAAACAACCTCAGCCATACGCTTTTCTGCAAATCGGTGACACCAAGATATGCATCCTGGGCCTTATCGAAGTGAGTAAGCGAAGAACAGGTGAGCTGCTACCCGCCACCCATCCCGCACGCCTGAAAGGTATCACATTCACCGAGCCTGTATCAACCGCACTTAAATACAAGAACTTACGCAGCCGGTGCAACCTGTTTGTCGGTCTCACTCATACCGGTTATAACAAAGATTGTGAGATAGCCGAAGCGATGCCCGAACTGGATGTTATCATCGGGGGACACTCACATACACGCATTGATTCTACCATTGTCGTCAATGGTGTCTTGATAAGTCAGGCGCAGAGCAACCTTCATTATCTGGGCAAGACTACTATCACCTTGGAGGATAATAAAGTAAAAGAGAAGAAATTCGAGCTGATTAATATGGCAAAACTCAAAGACGAAGATACAGATATCAAGCAGTCTATTCAGAAATTCCGCAAGGATTGCCACTTAGACCAAGTAATAGCACATGCCACAGCACAGTTCAACGGTAAAGAGCCACTCGGCTCACTGATGACCGATGCCGTAGCCGATGTGCATAATCTCGACTTTGCTTTCCAGAATGCCGGCGGTGTGCGCATCGGACAAATGGCGAAAGGAGAAATCACCATGGCCGAAATCTATCAGTTGGACCCCTTCGGCAATACTGTAGTTGTCTATCAAATGACTCCGGCAGAGATTCGCACTTTATTAATGAACTCCTACCGCAAAGCCAGCAAACGTGCCGATCTATTGGTGTCGGGCATGACCTACACCATTCATACCCGTGACGGCAAAGCCGTGAGTGTCACCATAAAAGACATGAATGGCAACCCGCTGGACGAAAATAAACAGTACAAAGTAGGTATGAACAGCTACATCGCCTCCAGTTATCGATTCGACCATGCCGACCCGGGGCATGAAATGACTGCCACCTCTTCGGATGCTTTGATAGAATATCTGAAACAGCAAAAAGAAATCACGCCTCAACAGCCACGTACTAGTATTGTAGAAGAATAAACAGAATATATACAATAAAAAGAGGTTGTAACCGATGCCGGCTACAACCTCTTCTGTTTTTATATTACCTGAATTAAAATATGATATTTGCAGACATTACTTAGCAAATGCGTGACGATAACCTTTCACCTTATTCCAGCTGCCGCGGGTAAAGTCGGGTACAGCTACCGGAGCATTACCGTTTTCGATAGAAAGGCGGGTAAGGTCTGCCATGCAGCACCATTCAGCCAAATCGTATACATCCATATCCAAAGGCAAACCGTTGCGCAGACAGTAAACCAGACGGTAATCCATGATGTAGTCCATACCACCGTGACCGCCTACCTTCTTGGCAGTTTCTTCCAATTCCTGGTGAATCGGGTGTTTGTATTTCTGCATCAAAGCTTTTTTCACGTCTTCGGGAACAGCAGCGTGCATATTCAGATTTTCGTGGTTGGGCACTTCTTTAGCATCAACCTGATCAGGACGCAAGCAGTATTGTTCGATAGGATATTTGTTGGCAAAACCATCAGTACCTGTCAGCTGATACATACGGCTGTAAGGACGAGGATTCATTACATCGTGCTGAATATGGATAGTTTTACCGTTTTCAGTGCGGATGAAAGTCATGGTGTGGTCACCGTTCTGGAATTCGATAGAATCGTTTGCCAAACCATATCTCTTACCCAGTTCAGGACCGGTTACAGCTTTAGTATCCATAGCTACCAAAGTCTTCATGCGGTCGCCACGGTGAATGTCCAGCAACTGGCAGGCCGGGCCAAGGCCGTGAGTGGCATAAACGTCACCACGGAATTCATTGTTATAATCCAAGCGCCAGTTATTCCAATATTCACCCCAGAACTCTTCGAGGTTATGAATATAAGAACCTTCTACGTGCAATACTTCACCGAACAATCCCTGTTGAGCCATGTTCAGTGTAGTCAGTTCGAAGAAGTCATATACACAGTTTTCCAATTGCATACAGTGCTTGCGAGTCTTTTCCGAAGTATTGATTAACGCCCAGATTTCATCCAATGTCATAGCAGACGGAACTTCGATGGCAACGTGCTTGCCGTGTTCCATGGCATAAACGCCCATTTCGGCATGATGCTTCCAGTCTGAAGCAATATATACCACATCAATATCATCACGTTCGCAAAGTTGCTTCCATGCATCTTCAGAACCTGAATATTCAGCAGCTTTAGGAAGGCCGGCTTTCTCTAAAATACCTTGTGCTCTTTCTACACATTTGGGACGAAGGTCACACAAAGCTACAATTTTTGTACCGGGGATATGAGTCCAGCGTGCAACTGCACCGGGACCACGCATACCCAAACCAATAAAACCAACACGGACTGTATCCAGCTTCGGGGCAGTCAGTTGAATTACATCTTGCTGTCCGGCAGGACGTTCGGGAACAGCGACTTCAATAGGAGCATACTCCTTTGCAACAGCTTCTTTCTGAGGAGAAGCACATCCGGCCAAACAGAACAATGCCAAGCCGGTCATCACAGTCAATAGATTCTTAATCTTCATGTCTTTTCAAAATAAATATTTAAATATAATAGTTAGTATTCATCGCTCATAAGCGAACACCTCATTCGGCAATCGTCACATTCGTCACCCGCTCCAGCCAGAAACGGTTCCGGTTAGAATGGAACGGCTTATAGTCCGTGTTCTTCTTTATAACATTATTGCGGAATATTAATCCATCCACTGATTTGGCATACAGGATAGGAGCATCAAAAGTATCGAACTCATTGTCTTCTATCACAATACCCCCTTCCGGTCCTCCATGAAAATACTTCTGCTGGTTCTTTAAGTCGGGTATCTCCGGATAAATCGAAATCACTGCATTCGTAAACTGGAATAAATTGGTAAGTGCATTTACAAAACGATTCTTACGAATAATCACATTACGGCATGCTCCGGTTTCAAACCAGCCGTTACAATCTCCACACAACAAGATAGCAGCTCCTGAAGTATGGTCAAATAAGTTATTCTCAACAACCGTTTTACGCGGAGTACTGAACAGACTACCTCTCGCTCTATTATTACGAATCGTATTTCCGGCAAACAAAACTTCCGGTGTCCAGGTAAGATTCTCGATGCCAAATCCGCTTTGCCCATTGACAGCCGGATCTATCGCCTCATCAAAAGTAATAATGAATTCGCGTGCCCCGTCTATTTGTTCTTTATCATGCGGACGGATGCTTGCAATCTTATTCTGATTGCCGATCAACTCCATGGTAGAGGATTGAACGAACTGCACCTCATCTCCGGCGCGTCCCCATTCAAATCCCCATGACTGATCATGCATATAACGTCCGACCAATGTGTGGTCATCTATCCTTTTCACCACTTTCAGATATGTTCCATGCACATTAATGGCATCATCCATCATGCCTTCATAGAGTCCATTGCAAGAAGTTATCTTTCCTTTACAACCTGAAAAATGAGTCGCATCTGCCTGTGTGGTAAAATAACGCGGATCATCCTCACCCTTCAAGCAAACACAGAACTTCTCTAACGTAATATTTTCACTGAATTGTGCCAACAATCCCATTCCTTCCGCATAATGTACTTTTATGTTTTCCAATGTCGTATTTAAATCATGTGACAGGAAAATTCCGGGAGTAGGGCGTCCCCAGCCACGCATGGCAACAACAGTTCCGGGAACAAGACGTGCATCTTTCCAATGGGGAGCACGAATGCGCCGCGGTGCTATCTCACTTGCTCCTTTCGTCGGACAACCGATATCGCTGGTATTGTATACCAAATGTTTGGTATCCCCATCAAAAGCAATTCCCCAGGAATGTTTTAAAGTCCATCCTTCTCCATAAGCTTCAAAAATCGAATCTTTGGCTATACGATATTTCACCCATGAAGCCGGTTCGAATACGATTCCCTCTTGCGGAGTATTCTCCAATATCTTTATTTGTGCAATATGGGGATTCTTAAAATCAATACTGAAATTCTTCAAGCTACAATTCTCCGACCGAAGAAGCGACACCGGCAACATTCTCCCATGAAAGACGAACTGTGCCCCCTGCCCGTCAAGAGTAAGGTTTTTCATGTCTTCCAGTGCAATACCTACTTTCTTAGGATTGTCTTGGTCATGGTTCGAGATATAATATTCGCGTACGGCAGCTCCTTTTTCATGGAAGTCATAGCGGCCTTCAGAAAAACGAAGAATAACCGCTTCACCATCCTTGCATTCAGCCTTTATTTTCGACAAAGCTTTTTGCAAAACAGGAGAAGCATTTTTATGAGTATCAGGCTTTAAGCCAAACGTGGAAATATCATATACTTTTTGAGCATATATATTTATCGAAGTGAGTGCAAATATTGCACCTAACGCTAAAATCGAAAGTAATTTCATACTTATTAGACTTAATAAATTAATCAATGCACTGTATTGAAATACAAAGAAAGGAAATTTCCCCAATATACCTAGTATTTGCTTACGCTTTTTTAACAAATTAGTGATAAAAAGCGGGATGTGAAGACAAATGCCATACACACCCCGTGCATAATCCTAACACCTAAAATTCATCTCAACTAATATCCCGGATTCTGATCATCCCGCAATAAGGGATTTAAATCCATAGCTCCTTGAGGAATAGGCATTAACATCAAACGATCACTCCATGTCATATTCACAACCTCATAACCATTAGGAGCATAAACAGTACCATTCATTACTTTGTTGCAATATGCAGACCCATAACGACGTATATCATCATAACGTTGTCCTTCAGCAGCCAATTCTATACGACGTTCGTTACGCACAAAATCCAAAGCAGCTTCCTTAGATGGCATTACAGTAGGTACATCGGGCATACCACAACGATCACGTAAATCATTCAATGCTTTCTGAACTTCAGCATCCCAACCTTTAGTTTGAATCCTCGCTTCAGCATAAGTCAACAAGACCTCAGCATAACGGATAACCGGATAATCCTCCATACTAGCCCAATCCGAATAAGCTGTCAAAGAAAGTAATTTTCTATAACTATATCCTGTCCATGATTCATTACCATCCGAACCTGCCCATGACGGATTCCAGCGATAATAGAAAGTTCCAAAATCTGTTTCATGCCATCCTTTAAAAGGAAATAACATAGAAGCATAAAGACGGCTGTCACGATTACGGAATTCATCCATATAGGCATATTCTTTCAAATTCAAAGTAGGAACAGTTTTAATATAAGTAGTTTGATCCATTCCTTCAACAACAGCTGTTATTTTAGCAAAATTCTCTTTACGAGTTGCTACCGGAATCTCAGGACGTATCGTTTTTCCGTCAATATCCCAATACGCATCAATCAATCCCTGCATCGGTTCGTATGAAGAATAACCGGAAATCAATTGACTAGGACGAATATAAGTATAGCGAGTCCAATCATAGTTATTATCATCTGCCATATACCCCCGTGTCACCAAATACTCAGGATTATCAGGATTGGCATTCTCCTTATGCCACAAACATTCATAACTGAACATACCTTTCACAAACTTATCCTTATCGATATTCTTTGCTTCAAAATCAATATATTGTTCCATCTCATCAGCCTCTTTCTGCTGAGCTGCATTCAAAGATGTCACACGGAACAAACTATGATGTCCTTCCTGAATTATCTTTCCGGCAGACGCTTCTGCTTCTGCGAAATTGCCAAAATACAACGCAGCACGAGCGCGCAAGGCTAATGCTCCAGCCCGAGTGATTCGTCCTTTTTCATAACCTTCTCCACCAGGATAACTATCTGGTAATATCTCAGCTATTTCAGCCAACTCACTTAAAATAAATGCTTGAACTGTTTCCACCGGATCACGTTTCACATTAGGTGCATCATACTCCATCACAGTAGTAACTAAAGGAACTTTACCAAACTTAGTAGTCAAATCCAAATAATCTGATGCACGAAAATAGCGTGCTTCAGCTTTCATTCTTTCCCTTAAAGCTGCGTCCATCTTACATCCATCAACTTTTTCAAGGAAATTATTTACAATGCGAATAGTCCTAAAGCTATAACCACGATCACTCTCAGAACTTACTCCATTTTGTTGAATCAATTCATAGGGACCTTCCCACGGTTTATGACTATGTGCATTATCTGTACACATTTCATCCCAAATATCCATGCCACCCATTTGTGCATAACAAGCATTCAGACCATACCATGCATCTTTTTCCGTCTTCCAGAAATTTTCAGCTGCAATCTCTGAAGGCGGTACTACTTCCATATCACATGAAGCAAAAGCAACTGTAAATAAACCTAGGATAGCTAAATTCTTTATATTTTTCATAATTCAATTCGTTATTTAAGATTATCAATTAAAATGAAACATTCACACCAAACGCCACAGATTTACTACCTAAATAGCTCAAGCCACGTCCTGAAGGTGACTCAGGATCAAAATCTTTCATTTTATCGTCAGCACGTAATGTAAATAAGTTTTCCCCTGTTACAAAAAGCTTCAAACTACTCAATCCCCAACTCTTCACTACATTTATAGGAACCATATATCCTAAAGAGATGCTCTTAATACGGAAATAATCCGAATCAAACAACTGATAATCAGAGAAATACTGATTATAATCATCTAAACTATGTCCTCCATAAATACGAGGATAGATGGCACGCGGATTAGGATTTTCTTGTGTCCAACGCCCCCGGTGAAATTCACGAGGATTAGCATTCAACATAAAGGCAGATATTTGCTCTGATTCAAAAGCGGTCATTGTACCACTTACACCTTGACCAAATACAGATAATTCAAAATTTTTCCATTGTAGATTCAAATTAACTCCATAAGTAAAATCAGGAACATCCTTACCAATGATTGTACGATCCTCACCAGAAATAGCTGCATGAGATTTATCTTCATTCGCTTCCAAATCACCATAATACTTCACATCCTCACGTTGAGGAACGTATTTGATATCACCGGCATTAGGAATACGACCAAAAGTATAGAAGCGTCCTGCATCAATTTCTTCTTGTGTATAAAGTCCATCAGTCTTATATCCATAGAATGAACCGATAGGTTCACCTTCTCTTAATATAAAACGAATTTTATCCCCGCCATTACTAATTATATCATCTGAACCGGCTAAGTCCACAACTTTATTTTTATTAGTTGCAATGTTACCTGTTACTGTATATTTCAAATCACCGACATTACCTCTGTATGTAAGAGCCATCTCAAAACCTGTGTTTTTCACTTTTCCGATATTTTGAGACGGTGCGCTCCAAATACCAGTTTCTACTGGCACATTATAGCCCAACAAAATATCACTGGTATTTTTAATATAATAATCGGCAACAATGCTTAATTTATTATCAAACAAATCAATATCCACACCAAAATCTGTCAAAGCAACCGTTTCCCAGCCCAAGCCTAAATTGGCTGGCTTAGACTCTAGAATACCTTTTACAGCCTCATCATTGAAGTTGTAATCAGAACCTAAATTATAATTTTGGAAATAATCATAATTCCCTACATTATTAATATTACCCAATGTACCCCACGATGCTCTAATCTTCAAATTATTAATCCAAGAGATATTTTTCATAAACTCTTCTTGGCTAATACGCCAACCGGCAGAGAATGAAGGAAAATATCCCCAACGGTTATCTTTATAAAAACGTGAAGAGGCATCTGCACGAATATTAGCTTCTAATAAATAACGATCCATTAATGAATAATTGATACGGCCAAAGTACGAAAGAATTTTGTATTCAGTCATTCCACCACCATTGGAAAGATCTTTTCCAGCATTAGAACCACCGTTCAAATCCTCCAAAGCATCAGATGGAAAGTTTTTACGTCCTGCGCTCAATGCTTCATATTTATAGTGCTCATAAGAAGTACCGGCTAATGCAGTAATGTTATGTATAGAATTAGACCAATCATATTTGATAGTTCCAGTATACAACATACGTGTTACACTACTCCAATTCATACTCATAGAGTTTGTATAAGTACCAGTACCACCAATAGGTGTACCAGTCTCGAAAGTCTTCACTTCATCTTGCAAAGCCGTGTAAGACTTACCTTTATACTCTTGTCCGCGGAATACCCCTTGACCACTAATAACCAATCCTTTAACCGGTTTTATATCAAAACCTAAATCATACATTGTTTCTTCAGTTTTGGATTTACTCCAATTTTTATTACTTAAAGCACGAAGAGGATTGCCTGTGATAAAAGATTGGGTAGCCTGTTTACCACCGGCAATACTTCCCCATTCTCCATTTGACTGTTGAGCCACCATAATAGATGGAACCAATAAAAAGTTTCCCATCCAAGGTTGTCCATGTTCTGTATCAGACACATTACGTATGTATTTAATACTACCTTTAACAGTAAACCATTTAGTAATATCCGATGCTATATTAGTATCCAATGTATAACGAGTTTTGTCCTGCCCTGACATAAAATTAGGCTTATCATCATACATATACCCTAAATTCATAAAATAGCGTACTTTATCACTTCCTCCACTGAAACTTACAGAATGTTGAGTAGTCAATACATGTTTATCCAACACCAAATCAGCCCAATTTGTGTTAGGGTAATAGTCAAGATCTGTTCCATTTCTAAATTTATCAATTTCTTCTTGTGAATATGCCTGATATTTACCATTTGCCGCATTACGGTTATACATACCTTCATTCAACATAGAAGCATACTCCCATGAATCTACAGTTTTAGGTAAATAAGTAGGAGTTTTCATACCCACCAAACCACTATATGAAACATTCATTTTTCCCTTTTCACCATTTTTGGTAGTTACCAAAACAACACCATAAGCTGCACGAGAACCATAAATAGCAGAAGACGAAGCATCCTTCAAAAAGGAGATACTTTCTATAGAGTTCGGATTAAGACTTTGAAAAAACGCAGCATCTGCAATAGCACCATCAATCACATAAAGAGGTTCTGAAGTTCCTAAATTACCACGTCCACGAAAGTTGATAGATGGAGTAGACCCCGGACGAGAAATTACAGTCACTCCAGGTACTGTACCTTGAACAGCTGAAAGCACATTAGTTTGAACCCGGTCTTTAATTTCACTTGAGCTAACAGAAGCAACAGAACCTGTTAAATTCACCTTCTTTTGAGTACCATAGCCGATAACTACGACTTCATCCAATGTTTTCGTATCTTCTTTTAAAGTTACATTATAAAAAGAAGTACCCGAGTGAACTTTTACTACTTGGGGTAAATAACCTATATAGCTAATTTGCAATTCATCACTAGAAATCGTCAGTGTGTAATTACCTTCAAAATCTGTAACTGTTCCATTTGTAGCAACCCCTTTTTCAACAACAGAAGCACCAATAATAGGTTCACCATTCACATCTTTTACACAACCAGTTATAGTCCTGCTCTTCTGCTGTTGATGTTCTATTACATTTACAGCTTTTACTGTTGAAATAAGAATTTGGTTGTTTACTATTTTATAAGTATAACCAGAATCTTTAAACATCTGATTTAATACTTGTTCAATAGAAGCATTCTTGGCATTCACAGAAATCTTTTTGTCCAATTTGATTTGGTTATCATTATAAAAAAACGTATAATCACTAAGTTTTTCTATTTCCTCCATCACAGAGTGCATGGAAACATTCGACTTACTTAGCGAGATAAAAGTGGCCTGAGTAAAAGCATTTGCCGGTATTGAACAAGTAGCACAAGCCATTAAGGCACAAAAAAGGTGTCGTTTTACTTTTTGCGGATAAAACAACCGCAGATTACTTTTTTTCATAAATTTGAATTGTTTATTAGATTAAAAAATTAACAGTAATTCCATTTTTGTGGAAATATAAACCTTCTCAAATAATTCTATAGAAAAATATTTATCATAGTCTTGTATTTCTCATAAGCTTCAATTTTTAAAGTTCAAACAGTCTTAGTGCTTTAGTTCTATTAGATAATGATTATTGCCAACCATTTTATAAGTCAATGGAGCACTATGTGATATGTAATTTAATATTAGAGCTAACGGTTCGCTATGTACAGTAAAAGTGAAACGATAATATTCTGCTAATTGAGGATCACACTCTATCCTTTGCCCATACCACTTTTCTAATCTATTCAATATCATCTGCAAAGTTTCATTCTTAAAACTCATTCTCTTCCCCTTTCGCCAACCGGAATAAGCATCTGCATCAATATTTGTAAGATTCACTCCCTTTTCTTCACTATAAGTCAACTTTTCATTTGGAGCTAAAGTATATATTTTGCCTTCCAACTTTTTATTATCTGAAATCGCTACTTTCACTTTCCCTGTCAACAAAACAGCCTCTACCTCTTTATCGTTATCGTAACTAAATATTTCAAAAGAGGTTCCCATGACCGTTACATCCATCTTTTTAGTTTTCACAATAAACGGATGAGATTTATCTGGACTCACATTAAAAAATGCTTGTCCAGACAATTTAACCTCTCTATTAGATCCTGAAAATTTTTGAGGATAGGTAAGCTTACTACCTGCACCCAACATCACCTTTGTACCATCCGCTAATTTCACTGAGTCCATTGATTGATATCCAGTATTCACAACATAAATCACTTCCTGACGGCCGCTCTCCACAAATAATAACGCCGAAAGCAACATACATATAGCTACTGATACAGCTATTCCATATCGATAGAAAGAGTAAGTGAAATAATTAGTCTTTCTTTTAACATTCTTCAATACACTATGCAAAATACGTTCTTCTCTTACCGAATCAACAATGGCAGGTGCCTCTTCCCATTGTTTGCGAAGAGCATCATTAATAAATTCATAATTATTCAACTCCCCTCTTTCTTTAGGTTCCAAAGAACGTTCAAACAGCTTCCTTATTATATCATCCCTATTTTTGTCCATTTTACATTTTGTTTTTGCACAGATAATTTTATACGCATTTAATATAAATACGCATAACTAATAAAGTACCCCCAGCCAAAAGCACTTTTTTTTGAGAAAATCAGAAATGAAATAATTTAAAAGATAAAAATAAGATAAAACATTATATTCTTCTTCAAGAACTTCAGAGCTTCATTAATATGTCTCTCTACAGTTTTTTCACTGATATTCAAGCGAATAGATATTTCCTTATAAGTTAAATGAGCATTTCGGCTCAGATTGAATACTTCCTGTTGGCGCGGAGGAAGCTCTTTGACCATTTTTTCTATAAATTCCTGTAAATCTGCCGCAGTCAGCTCTTCTTCAAGATTATAATAAGGCATAATACTACTTAATACAGTCAGTTTATACGCATTTTCATTAAAGCTCCTACGAAATTGATTAAAAACTAAATTACGGGTAATAACAAAAAGGAATCCTTTAAAGTTATCATCCTCACGCAACAAGGAGCGACTCTCCCAAACCTTAACAAATACCTCTTGCACAACCTCTTCAATCTCCAAAATAGAAGATAAGTATAAGCGAGAAAAATTATAAACCTTTGACCAATACCTTCTATACAAAGTAGTAAAGGCTTTTTCGTCTCCTTCTTTCAATAATATGATTAGCTCTTTTTCAGTCATTTGTTATTAATTATATGCAAATATATTACTTAATAGTTAAGAAAAGAATCTAATATGCTATTATTTTTTTAACATCTACTATTCTTTCATTCTCCATCTCCCATTAGAAACCATTCAAATGCAGCTTTAACAGACCAATCATAAATTATATACCACCTCAGAGACTTGAGCTTATCATACATAGCTTTCATCACCTCTTTTTTTCTATTCTAATGAAGAAAATTATATAACTAGAGCTTCTTTAAAAAAGTCCCAACTATGTCTCTTCGTAAAAATCACGGACCACATTCTCCCTGGCTTGTTTGACGCTATAGCCCTGCTTGAACATGCAAGAACTCATATCCCCGAAAGTGACATGCTGCTCGCAGCAAACATTAGCTATAGAACAATGGTAGTCTACTAACAGTCCCAAGTGGTCCTAAATCTGTGCTTTTTTAAAGACATAATGTTTCGTTTTTATATATTGCAAAGATAGAAGAACTAAAGAAGGACAACAATATAGAATCGCAGAGATGCTTACCCGAATCACGACATCTACCAATAATTGTATTGTTTCTTCCTTCCTCCTTTCATCTACCGTTGAAATGTCCTGCCGGTGGGAG
>OHPO01000473.1_pt1 | contig 20967 bp, 18 predicted proteins | sample 1577741 | NCBI WGS metagenome assembly OHPO01 (sample SAMEA3879574, study PRJEB24766) | human gut metagenome | biome: human-associated habitat; feature: feces | place: USA | collected 1985/1987
TCGAACCCACGCGCCCTTTCGGACAAACGGTTTTCAAGACCGCCTCGTTATGACCACTTCGATATCTCTCCGAATGTGTGTCTTAAGTCTTTGTCATCTGTGTTGCTCACCTGACGACAAAAGCTATTCTAACAAAAAGGTTTGCTATTGTCAACACATTTTTACACAATTTTTATTTTATTTTTTTAAGATGAGAAAAAGCCCATTTTATCACGTTTTTGGGCTTTTCCTCTTTTTGCTGAATACAGTTTTTTCTATGAATTGTGTCTGTTATCATGTAATTGTTACAAATATTCCTACTATTTGCTTTTTTACCACTGTCTGCTTTTCCCTGCAAGATACAACTCCCAGTCCGTCATATGATTTTCCATATTAGTGATCAGAACCACTTTGCAGTCATTCTCAGAGTAGGTCACTTCTCTCTGCCACTTGTAAAAATCCGGTCCGTCTCCCAGATTTCTCATATAGCCCATCAGGCGTTTCAGGCAGTAAGCTGTCTCCTTCACATCCGTCAGGCAATCATTGGCATAAAAGTCTTTCCATTTTCCGTGTTCCCGGTCCCTCATGGCGCTGTCCGCCGCTTCAAATGCTTCTGCAGCATTACCCAACAGGAAGAAGGCCTTCTTATATTCCTTCCGTTCATATGTTGCAAATGCTTCTGTAAATAAGATAGCTCCCTGTAGACAATTCCTGTGGATTTTCACCTGCAGCAATACGGAATCTTTCCATAATTCATTTTCCCCAACGGTAAGGCCGCGCTCATACAGACCCTCCAGCTGTTTTCCCGTCTGCAGACATTTTCCTGTAAACCATTCCATCTGTGCAGCAAAGGTATCCTTATGAATACACCAGAACAGTTCTTCCACCGGTTCTGCAGCTCCGTTCTTCATCCAGCTATAGATAAAATCCCTCACAACATAATTATAGAATTGTTCTCCGGCATGCTCATCCTCTTTCTCTCCAAAGGGTAACATAGCCCTCGGATAATCGCGAATGCAGTCTTCCATAATGGAAAGCTGCGCAGTATCATTCTCCGCCCCATAGTATTCGGTGACATAACGCTTTCTATGCTCTTCTGCCGACAGAGCATCCTGTTTCCACAGATTGGCAATAAAAGAAAGAGGATATACATGCGGCTTGATATTGGATGCATTGACAAGCCACAGGTCCGTAATTCCATGCCTCAGAGCATCCGTAAGCTCTTTTTCCACGAACTCCATGGAATTAGGCAGCATGGTAATATGGTTGGCCGCCTGTAAATCATAGAAGGATACATGATAATAGGTGCCATGCCGTCCCTTATCTCCTTCCTCCGGCAGCGCTGACACTCTGGGGTTATGATTGCCTTGACGTCTGGATACCATCTTGCCGTAACCGTTGTCTGCCCAGATCAGGATCACATCCTCCGGAATCTGCAGGCAGCCCTCACGATACAATTCCAGAATCTCTCCGTACAGATTTGTGCAGAACACTGCGTCCGGAATCTGTTCTCTGACCATTGCATATTGTTTCTTCATAATATTGCTGATCAATTCTCCCCGCTTCTCGGAAGTATCAAAAGCGGAATCATTTTCCCAGAACGGTACATCGCCCTGTCCCCGGAAGCCAATATTCCAGATGACTTCCTCGTCCTTCTGCCTTTCAACAGCTTCCTGCCAAAGCTTATCGAACAGGTCTCCGTGTTTCAGATAGGAGGGTTTCAGATCCGGATAAGCCCGCAGGAACATTTCCGCTCCCAGCGGCTCCGCATGGTGATGTGTGATCATCAGCCCCATATCCGACGCAATAGGCGCATAGATTCTGGAATTTTTATCTGTTCCGGGAATCACCAGATTACCGCCGCAGCGAAGCAGCGCTTCAAACACCATTTCCCATGGATAGTCTTTTGATACGCCGGCTGTCCAATGGCTGATCAGTACTTCATCATTAATGAACCAACCGCGGTACCGGATCCTGTCCGCCTCTGAATGGTATGTACCGCAAGGAATCTCTACATAAGATTTCACTTCCATCTTCTGATCATTCCAGAACCAGAATGGCAGCACTCCAAGGTAGGTTTCACTAAGGTAATTTAATGCATAGATAAAGGAACGGGCATCCGCTCCGTAGATCGTAATCTCCTGTTCTGTCACTTCCAGCTCATATTGTTCCGGTTTCAGATCTTTTTTGCACAAAATGATCCTGTTTCTATTATTGACTATGTCAGTCAAAGTCTTTTCCATGTCTCTCCGGAGTCGCTCACAGGCAAGTTCTACGGCTTTTTCTGTTACGGCATCCGAAAGTAAGGTAGTGTTTCTACTTAACTGAAATGGGTTCATGCTCTTCTCCCTCTGTCTGTCATAATGATAGCAACATTATAAAAAAATGGGGTTCTTGTATCAAGATACAAAAAAGCCCGTTTCACTGACAAAATTTGTCTGTGAAACGGACTTCTGTATTTTTTCTTAATTATCTGCCGGATTACAGTTTCAGATCATCCAGCAGCATCTCTGCATAGATTCCACCGATCTCTTTCAACCCTTTAGCAATCAGAGAAGCGAAATTCACAGCACCGTCATAACGAAGGTGGGTATTATCCTCGGATTTCTCCGGATGATTTTTGTACTCGCCCTCCGGGAAGAACATGTACCATCTTCTGCTGTTTTTCTCGCCGGCTCTTTTCAGTTCCATGCGGCTCATGCTGTAGAGATCTACCAGCGGCACATTGTTTTTCTCTGCGGTCTGTTTCATGGCTGCCACATAGTCGGAATGCGCACCGATTCCCAAATGTTTTTCATCCATGAAGCATCTGCGCTCCAACGGGGTGATCAGCACCGGATACGCACTGTGATCTCTGGCTACCCGGATAAAAGTCTCCAGGTTCTCCATGTAAGTGGAAAAAGGCTCTGTATATCTGGTGGGATCCTCTTTTTTCTCGTCATTGTGTCCAAACTGGATAAACAGGAAATCTCCTGCACCAATTTTCTCCTCTATGGCTTTCAGTCTCCCCTCGTCCATAAAGCTTTTGGTGCTTCTGCCGTTCTTGGCATGGTTTACTATCTGATACTCATTTTTAACAAATAAAGGAAATACCTGGCCAATGCCCGTCTGTGGATATGTTGTGAAATCATTGGTCTGGACTGTGGAATCAGCAGCCCAAAAAATTTTATTCATTTCTGCCTCATTTCTGCGCTTCCCCTGCGCACCTTTTCTTGTGGAATTTACTCACAGATACAGCACAAGGGAAACCGAAGTTTCCCTTGTCTAAGTCTAAATACGTGTGAGAAGAAAATCACTCCTTAACCGCACCGATATTAACACCCTTTACGAAATACTTCTGCAGGAAAGGATACAATGCCATGAAAGGAAGGATTGCACATACGATCGCTGCATAGAACAGAGTGTTCTGTGATACTGAATACTGCGTGGTAGGGGTATCACCATCCATGATCATATTACGTAACTGATACTGGAAGTTAACCTGGTCAGGATTGGTAATATAGATCTTAACGGTAGAATAGTCATTCCATACGGTAACTGCGAACATCAGGCCGATAGAAGCCAGAGCTGCTTTGGACAGAGGAAGCACGATCTTGAAGAAGATTCCCATAGGTGAGCATCCATCGATCTCGGCCGCCTCGAACAGGCTGGCAGGTATTCCTTCGAAGAAGTTACGCTTCACTACCAGGATCCACATACTGTTAACCAAGTGTAACTGCTTCATTACCAGATACTCGGGGATCATACCACCGGAGAAGATCATGGTAAACAGAAGGAAATATGCGAAGAAGTTACGTCCGGGCATATCAAACTGGATCAGTACATAACCGCCCAGGGTGGACAGGAGCAGACCAAGGAACGTACCGAGCACGGTTGTGATCACGGAGTTGATGAACGGTCTGTACAGTCTCTGGGTATTAATGATGGTCTTATAGCCATCTAAGGTAAAATCCTCCGGCCACAGTCTGAACTGGTATACACCCACAGCATTGAAGGAGTCTACTACTACCTTCCAGATAGGTACCAGAACCAGGAGGCCAATGAGAATAAATACGATGTAGTTTACAATATCGAATACATGAACCTTTTTCTTAGGTTTACGATAAGCTGTCTTTGCCACGTTTAACACCTCCTATACAATGCCACGGCCACGGGTCTTCTTACTAGCCCAGTTACATATCAGTACCAGTACACAGCCAACCAGGGACTTGAAGAGACCAACTGCTGTAGAGTAACCATAGTTCGGCAGAGCGATTGCGAATGTCTGACGATAAATATAAGTAGAAATAACATCAGATACGCTGTATACCGCATTGTTGTACAATACGAATACGGACTCGAACATATTCATAACCTTAGCAAGGTTCAGGATCAATACAGTGATAATAGTATTGGACAGTGCAGGCAGCGTTACGAAACGCATCTTCTGCATACGGGTTGCACCGTCGATATCAGCTGCTTCATACAGCTCCGGGTTGATACCTGCCAGAGTAGCCAGGAAGATAATGGTTCCCCAACCGGTCTCTTTCCAGATATTGATAATGTAGAAGATCGGTCTCCACCATGCAGTGCTTGCCAGGAAATAAATTCCCTTGGCATCCGGTGCCAGGATGCCCCAGTCACGCAGCAATCCGTTTACCAGACCGGTAGAGGAAGGAGACAGGAACAGGCTGAAGATAGATGCAACTACTGCCCATGACATAAAGTGGGGCAGATATATAATAGTCTGCAAAGTTTTCTTTGCAAAGAGATTTCCCATTTCATTTAAGAAGATTGATACGATAACCGCAGTGAAGGTCGTGATCAATAACTTCATGATACTCAGTTCCAATGTGTTCCTGAATGCACTCCAGAACGCATCGGTCTTAAACATACTGTAAAAGTGCTTGAGTCCCACAAAAGTAGGAGCACCTACGGGCTTGTAATCGTAGAATGCATAACGAATACCAAGCATGGGCCAGTAATACATGATCAAAATAAATATAAATACAGGCAGGAACATTACATAATAGCCTCTGTTATTCCAGATCCGGAGACCCAAAGGCTTGTGACGTACTTCTACGCCGGTGGATGTGGTGATTTTATTTTTCTTGCTCATACCATCCCTCTTCCTTTCAACTTCATCTCACACATTCTTTTCTCTCTAAAATATCCTGTCCCATGGGCTTTGTATCCCGATGGGACAGGATAATTATATCATATTTTGCAGCTTCCGCTACTCTATTACGGTCTCAATTACTGATTCAGTTCAGCTAAGCACTGATCAATGATACTGCCAACAGTGTCAACGTAGGTCTGCATAGCTGCATCTACATCGCCGCCATCAACTACTACAGAAGTGATAGCTGCCAGCTTAGCATCATAGATGGTACCGGACTCGTTGGTGTAGGTCTCAGAGGTAGGAGACTGAGGAGCATCCTTGCAGTTCTCGGTGAAGAACTTGTTGCCTTCTGCAGCCAGGCTGGAGATATCGTTAAAGCCGTTGTCCAGAGAGCAGATAACCAGAGCGGGATCCATAGCGTTCTTCTTCCATACGGAGTTAGGATCGTTAGGAGACTGCTTTAAGTGGAACTGACCATCTTCGTACTCGTAAGACTTCTCTTTTTCAGTACCTGCATTGATGGTAAAGCTTTCAGCCTTGGTAGACCAGTGAACATCCTCTGCACCGTAGGTCCACAGTGTCTGCACCTTGTCACCATCCATCATGGTCTCGATGAATGCATCGAAGATAGCCTGCTCACGGGAATTGTCTCCGTCACCGTCATCAATGATAACCCATACAGGAGCTTCTCTGTTCAGGTAAGCGCCAACCTCAGCGATAGGAGCCAGCTCAACCAGCTTCTCATCTACGTTGTTCTTGATCAGGTTGTCGGTCAGAGTCTGATACCAGGAACCTGCCCAGTAAGTGAATACACCTGAAGAACCGGTCTGATCGTTAGAGAACCATTTCTCACGAGCGATCTTGGTGGAAGCGGTCAGGGTCTCAGGGTCGATAGCGCCATCCTTGTAAGCCTGCTGTAATCTTAACAGAGCTGCCTTGGTAGCATCGGTCTGGAATCCATCGTACCAGGTACCATTCTCATCCTGCAGGATTGCGGGATAAGCATCCTGCCAGAACTCAGGCAGATAGTTTACATAAGGAGCCTCGTTACCAATGAAACCAGCTGCGATAACACCATAGGTATCACCGGTTACGCCGTCGCCATCGGGATCTTCGTTGTGGAACTTTAACAGCATGTTGTAGTAATCATCATAAGTCTTGATGTCTTCAGCCTTCAGGCCAACTGCATCTAACCATGCCTGCTTAACGTAAGTAACACATCCATTACCATAGGTAGGAGCGAAGCCATACAGATGACCTTCCTCATCCTTCAGGTTCTCGTTGATCTCAGGCAGGATCAGGTGAGACTGGAATTTAGCGTTTGCATATGCTTCGGACATATCCCACAGCAGACCGGTAGGTGCATACTGCTTGAACATATCTGCACTCATGATCATTACATCAGGATAGTCACCGCCTGCGAACAGACGACCTACTGCATCGGTATAACCGGAGTGGTCTAACTGCTGAATGTTCATCTTAATAGGATGACCGATTGCTTCGGATACTGCATCATCCCACTGCTGAACGAATTCAGCCTGGCCGTTATCAACGGTTGCTGTCAGAGTACCATTAACTACTACGTTAATCTCCTCCAGATTGTAAGCTTCGGTAGATGCTGCCTCGGTAGAAGCTGCTGCGCTGCCAGTTGCTGCGCTGTCGGTGGATGCTGCAGGAGCATCATTGCTGCTTCCGCATGCTGCTAAGGAAGCTACCATAGCAGATGCTAAAAGTACGGATAATACTTTTCTCTTCATTTCTTTCCTCCCTAAAAATTTGGAATCATGATTTGTCATGGGGTCATTCCCTTGACTTGCCCTCACCTTATCATCAGCCATCTGGAAAAACAAGTTACAATTTTTGCGTTCGGGTGCAAATTTTGACCACCGATTCTGCAAACCCTTGATTTTACTGCATTCTTTGAAAGCACTTACATTTGATATTTTTAAATTTGAAAGGGGTTACATCTTGCTTCCTTTGTAAGTAACTGATACAATAGACATGGTTTATTCGGTATATTATCTAAAAAAATTGAGACACGGGAGTGATCATGAATGATTTTTAATAAAAAAGACACCCTTAATGATACAAATTATACAAGCCACAACAATACATTAATGCTGAAAATGGTAACCTCTTACAGTATTTTCCTGCTGATCATTCTGGTTTTGTTCATCTTTTTATACCGTTCTACGATAAATAACGCGCGTGATTCTTATGATCAGCAGAACGAGACAACCCTGATCAGCAATGCAGAGCTGTTTGAAAGCGATCTGAATATCATGGAAGTCTATTGCAGACAGCTTCTGCAGAACGACACTTTCCGGAAAGTCATGAATTATGAGAATACCTATTATCCTTTTACGGAAATGGGAAATGAATTGCAGAACTCTCTGGCTACCAATGTATATGCAGAAGCTCTTCTTCCGTTAAAAGAGTCCTTTGTCTATTTTCCGGAGACAGACTATGTATTGAATCCTACTTATTTTATATCCGCAAAGCGGTTCTATAGCTGGATCCAGAAGTATCCTTCTACCGAAAAAGAAATGTGGCGATCCTATATGACGGAACCGGAATACGAGAACCGCTTTCTTCCCATGGATCAGTTCATGCCAAATTACAGCGAAAAATACTATATGTATATCATCGACCTGAACGATCTCTATTATATGGATGCCAATGCGAAGGTCTGCTTTATCTTCGAACAGGATAAGATGGCGGATCTGTTCGACTGTGTTCAGATGGATGGTGATAATTTCCTGGCGGTGACCGCGGAAGATGACTCCACCGTGCTTACGATAAATACTCCGGACAGCATTTCCGCAGAAATGTTGGATTCTCTGGACTTTAATAAGGGATATGCAGAGGTCCGGATCGATGGACAGAACTTTACTTTGGGGAAATACGTTTCGGATAACACCAGTTATTCTTACTATTTCAGCTTCCCGCCCTACAAGGCGGCCGCCGGATTGGGTGGCACCCAGCTGCTTTTCATCTTTTTTGCCCTGCTGGCATTGCTTACAGGCGGCTGTCTGGTCTATTATTTCTCCCGCCGCAATGTCCGCCCGATCATTGAGCTTGGGCAGGAATTGCAGACCGCTGTGGAAGTACAGAAAAATCTGCAGGAAGTGGTAGACAGTCAGCGTCCGATCATCTGTACCTCCTATGTGAGACAGCTGTTATCCGGTACTGCTACTTCCGAGGATGAAGTTACCTACATGGAAAACTATCTGGGTATTGCGGATTCTTCTTATTATAATGTGTTGTACATCGTCTACTATAATAATTTCGGAGACAATACAGAAATCACTCTCCCCGGCGGCGTGGAATCCATGGAAGAACTGGAAAAGATCATCGAGTCCGCACTGGAGAATTTCTTCGGTACACCGCTCTTCTACTTCAGCCCTTCGGACCGGACCTATTCCGTTCTGTTGCACTGTTCCGAAGAAGAGGGAACGGATCTGATCCTGAAGATCAACAATTGTATTTTACGACTTCATGATTATCTGCTGGATACTTACGACATCTGGCTCTTCGCCGGTATCGGACGCAATACGGATTCCCTGATGAACGTATGGGAATGCTACCAGCAGGCCTCCGAGGCTGTCAGCTATACCACGAAGAACTACATTTTCTTCCCGTATGAATTCATTAAAAAGGATTCCAACGTGTTCTATTACCCGCCGGAGATCTCCACGAAGCTGATCCACTTCATCTCCACGGGCAATACGCCGCAGGTATTAGAGCTGTTCAACCTGATCCATCAGGAGAATATAGAGGAACGTACCCTGCCGGTCAACCTGTTAAAATACCTACTGTCAGATATCCGTAACACTTTATTAAAAGCAAGATTTGCACTGCCCCAGGATGCGGATCCCGAAGCTATAAAGGTACTGGATGAACGTTTCAATGAGCACCTTACCTTCAAATTGTGCGAAGATCTTGCCTTATCCCTGTGTAATCTCTTCGGCAATAAGGAGGATGACAATACGTTATCCGCCACCATTGAGAAATATATTAAGGAAAATTACAAGGACCCTTCCTTAGGGCTTAACAAGATCTCCGATGAATTCCAGATCTCAGAGAGCTATTTCTCCCATATGTTCAAGGAAAAGACCGGAGTCAACTTCTCCACTTATCTGGAGAATATCCGCATGACGGAGGCCGCAAGACTGATCAAGGAGACCGATATCAGTCTGAATGAGCTGTATATTGCTGTGGGATATAATAATTCCAATACTTTCCGGCGTGCTTTTAAAAAGGTATACGGAGTGACCCCCAGTGCCATGCGGGAAAAATAGAACAATCTCTTGATAGAAATGCACAAAGGAACAGCCGGGACATCTTCGGAGGATTTAATCCTCCAGAAATGCCTCGGCTGTTTTCATATCTTCCGGCGTTGTGATCTTAATATTCTGATAAGAAGCCTCTACCAGCTTCACTCTTGTCTCAGTAAACAGTTCCACCACGCTGGCATCATCCGTTACCTGAATGCCCTGTTCCTGCATCCTGGGAAGACGATTTTTCAGTCTCTCATATGCCTGCAGGATCAGGCTGGTCTCAAATACCTGCGGTGTCTGGATATTCCAGACGGTTCTTCGATCCGGAGTGGACAGGGCAAAGCCTTCTCCGTCACTGATCTTTACCGTATCCTTGCTCTGTACCGCCGCCACACAGGCCTGATATTGCACGGCCGCTGCATAGGTATCTTCTAATATCTTCTCTGTCAGAAAAGGTCTGGCTCCATCGTGAATGAACACATATCCGTGCTCATTGGGTACTTTCAACCGTCCGTCAGCAATCAGCTGTAAGGCTCTCCCCACGGACAGATACCGTTCCGCTCCTCCAGAAGTAATAATATTTACTTTGGTAAAATGATATTTTTGCACAATTTCTTCCCGGACATAGGGAATATCCTGCTCTGCCGTCACCAGAATGCAGTCATCAATGATCCGGGATTCCTCCACCGCATGCAAGGCATACCAGATCAGTGGCTTTTCTTTTAACGGTAAAAACTGCTTCGCCACCGCCGACTGCATGCGGCTTCCGCTGCCCGCCGCAAGGATAATAGCGGTACATCTGGGCTTTTCCCCATTCTCCTGAGGCTCCTGTCCGTTTTCCATCTCATTTTTCATGCTGTAATCTTCTGTCTCATTTCTGTCCTGTGCTACTCTGTCTACCATATTGTGTCTGTCTTTCCTTGAAGTCTTTTTTCGGTTCTTATCGCTCGCCCAGCTTTAAATTCGGCACCGCATTCAGATCATAACCGCTGCGGACACCCTTAATGTACTCGTAATAGCCGGCCACACCGATCATCGCCGCATTATCGGTACAGAAAATGGGGGAGGGATGATAAAATGCTATGTTACGTTTTCCGCATTCTTCCTCAAACGCTGCCCGCAGGGAAGAATTCGAAGCCACGCCGCCGGCAATGGCAAATTTATTCAGTCCATAAGCCTTCACTGCATGGAGGGAATGGCTCACCAGCACATCTACGACTGCTTTCTGGAAGGAAGCAGCCACATCCGCCTGATTAATCTCTTCTCCCTTCATCTGGCATCCGTTCAGATAGTTCAGCACTGCGGATTTCAGACCGCTGAAGCTGAAATCATATTCATTCTCCGCCACTGCTGCTCTGGGGAAGTGGATGGCATCCGGATTGCCCTCCTTCGACACCTTGTCAATCTTGGGACCGCCGGGATATCCCAGTCCGATGGCACGAGCCACCTTGTCAAAAGCTTCTCCCGCCGCATCATCTCTGGTCCGTCCGATGATCTCATATTCACCGTAATCCTTGACCACCACCAGATGTGAGTGGCCGCCGGACGCCACCAGACAGATAAAAGGAGGCTCCAGTTCTTTATTCTCAATGAAGTTGGCACTGATGTGTCCCTCAATATGATGTACTCCAACCAGGGGAATTCCGGTAGCAAAACTGATTGCTTTTGCCTCAGATACACCCACCAGAAGTGCTCCCACCAATCCGGGACCATAGGTCACCGCAATGGCGGTAATGTCTTCCAGCGTCACATGGGCATCGGCAAGCGCCTGCTCAATGACCTGATTGATCTTCTCGATATGTTTGCGGGATGCGATTTCCGGCACCACACCACCGTACAGGGTATGTAATGCAATCTGTGAGGAAATGACGTTGGAAAGCACTTCCCTGCCGTTTTTCACCACAGAAGCCGCTGTCTCATCACAGGAGCTCTCAATTCCCAGAATATAAATATCTTTTTGTTTTTCTGTCTCTGCCATTTTTCTGCCTACTTTGCTTTTAATTATTCTCCTGCTGTTCCAGACTATCATTCAACTGATCCGCCGTCTCCCAGCCGTAGATCCTCCATTTGCGGTTTTCATCCCTGCGAAGCAGATATACCAGCATGGTGGAACTCTTTTTTCCATTTTCCGTCATGCCATAGCCACAGGCAATCCGGGCAAAAGAATATCCGTCTGCTGTATAATAGTCCACATTGGTGCTGGACGCAAGAGAAACACTTGTTATTTTTCTCTTATTGTCCTTATAGTTCTTAACCTCTCCCTGTAATCGGGTCAGATAGGTATCTTCTTCGTTATTTGCCCGGAGTTCCTCATCGAACAGCTGAAGGGATTTCCTGCCCAGTTCCTGAAGCTCCTCCGTGGTACAGTCTTCATTGTAGAAGCATTTGATCAGATCATTGTAATATCTGATTACTTCCTTAGGTGTCGCAGGATAATTATTGGTCAGATCTCTGGAGAGTGCCGTATCCACCTCTGACATAATGGCCTCCTGCTGTTCTGTCCTGCTTTTTCCCGACAGATACGAATAATATCCCACTACCAGGACAATGAGGAAGATCAGAAAAACCGTAATTTTCGTCATCGACGTGTTGTTTTTTTTCATATTTTCCTACTTCCCTTCATCAAAGTTCAATTCCATGGTCCAGCCGTCCTTTGCCGCATAAGCTGCGGGGAAAATCTTCCGGACATCATCCATGAATTCCTCAGGTCTCGTCATAGAAGGGCTGTAATGTGTCAGCCACAGTTTCGGTGCCCCCACTTCTTTTGCGATCTTCGCCGCTTCGTACATTGTCATGTGCTTATGTTCTCTGGCTTTGACCAGCTTGTCGGGTTCGCCATACATTCCTTCCAGAATCAGCAGATCCGCTCCCTGGGCATTCTGACGGATGCTTTCAGTAGGACGGGTGTCTGTACTGTAGGTCACCTTCAGGCCCTTTCGTTCCGCTCCCAGTACCATATCCGGAGTGAAGACTCTTCCGTTTTCCTCCAGAGTCTCCCCCTTTTGCAGACGGCTCCAGAATTTCATGGGGATTTCCTGCTCCAAAGCTCTGTCCTTATCAAATCGACCCGCACGGTCAATCACCATACTGTACCCATAACAGAGCACATTGTGGTTCACTTTGAAAGCTTCCAGACGGAATCCTTCAAAAGAAAATGTCTGGGCATTCTCCGTGATCTCCATGCATTTTACTTCAAAAGGAAGCTCCGGTGCGATCACCCGCAGGGAAGCCACCACTTTGGCAAGTCCCCTGGGCCCGATCAGGAGCAGCGGTTCCGTGCGCTCTGCATTTCCCATGGTCAGAAGCATTCCCGGAAGACCGCTGATATGATCTGCGTGAAAATGGGTAAAGCAGATAATGTCGATGGGGTTCGGGCTCCAGCCTTTTTCCCTCATGGCAATCTGGGTGCCCTCTCCGCAGTCGATCAGAATACTTTTCCCGTTATAGCGCATCATCAGGGAGGTCAGCCATCTGTAAGGCAGTGGCATCATTCCTCCGGTTCCCAATAAGCAAACGTCTAACATCTTTCCTCGCAATCTTGCCTAAGCAGCATCTTTTTGTTCTTTCTGTCTATAAAAGCTCTGTCTCCGGCATTTCTTCCACCGGAACGGCAAACGTATGGATCCATTTGTCATAGCAGTCTTCGCACAGGTCAAACTTGTGTCTGAGCCCGTCTTTCCTGCTGAAATAGCCAAATCTCACATCTGCGGCGAAACATCCTTCACGGACGATTTCATTTTCTATCTTCAACTCCTTGCCGCAGCCGTTACAGATTACCTGCTGTAATTTACCGTTTTCTTCTTTTCGCATCCTGTTTCCACCTTTCTGACTGTAAATGTTACCTTTTGACCCTGGCATCATTATAATGGATAATCCGCCGGAAAAGTGATGGTAATACTTGTTAACGGCGCCACATGATCATGGCATCCTCTGTCGGTTTTTCATAAAATTTCGGGCGGATCCCCTCGGAGACAAAACCGAATTTCTCATACAAGTGGATGGCCGGTGCATTGCTCACTCTGACTTCCAGCGTATATGCTGTGATCCCGCGCTCATTGCCGAGGCGTAACAACTCTTCCAGCATTTTGCCGCCAATGCCCAGATTTCGATATTCCGGTGCTGTCACCACGTTGTCGATATTGCCCTCATGAAAACTGTCCGTCAGCCCGGCGCAGCCCGCGATATGACCGTCTGCCTCCGCCACGACATACAGGCAATAATCTCTCGTCAGAAGTCCTCTGAAATCTTCCGCCAACCATGGCATGCTGAAGGACGCAGCTTCGATCCGGCTCAGTTCTTCGATATCCGTATTCTGTAACTTACGAACTTCTATTTTCATGCCTGTGCCTCTTTTGCAGCCTTCTCCTGTTCCTCTCGTTCCCGCTCTGCCTGGCTCTTACGCAGGTATTCGGGTTCATGCTCCGCTGCGGTCACCGTTCTGCCATGTGCATAGTAGACAGCTCCCAGAGAAGCCACACTGGCAGCACGCTGACGATTATTGGCAGCCGGAGCAAAGGAGCAGGGAACCGTCAGTTTCTGTAATATCTGTTCCCTGTAGACCGGAACGCCGTCTCCTAAGAAGATCACTTCCCGTCCCAGACGATTTAATTCCTCCACCAGCTCGTCCACGGCAATAGCGCACTGCTCTTTGATACTGTGCATCACAAGTTGATGTTCTGAGCTTTCCTTTTCCGGGATCTCCTCTTTACAGAACTCATAAATTCCGGTATATACCTGATTTCTTCTTGCATCCATGATCGGACAAATGATCCTGTCTGTATAACACAGATTATAAGCAAGTCCGTCTACTGTCGGAATGTGAATCAAAGGCTTCTTCAGTGCCAGTCCCAGTCCCTTTGCCGTAGCCGCCCCGATCCGAAGTCCGGTAAAAGAACCAGGTCCTGCAGAAATTGCAATCGCATCAATGGTATGCAGTTCCAAATCGATCATCTGCCGGATCTCATCCAGCATGGGTAATAATGTCTGGGAATGTGTTTTCTTGTAATCCGTGGTGTATTCCGCGATCAGGACGTCATCCTCCACGATGGCGGCGCTGGCCACCAGTCCGGAACTGTCCAAAGCTAATATTTTCATACTGTAGTCCTCTCCTCAATCGTGATCCGGCGGTAATCAAAGCCTTTCTCCAGATCCTTTTCTATGGTCACCTGCCTGTAATGTTCCGGCAGGATCTCTTCGATCAGATTCGCCCACTCGATCAGGCAAAGTCCTTCCCCGTAAAAACAATCCTCATAGCCAATCTCCTCCATCTCCTCCACATCGCCAATACGATAGACATCAAAATGGTAAAAGGGCATACGTCCTTCCTCGTAGATCTGCACAATGGTAAAGGTCGGGCTGTTCACCGGCTCCGTGATTCCTAGGCCATCTGCCACACCTTGGGTAAATACGGTCTTGCCTACTCCCAGATCACCGATCAGCGTGTAGACCTGTCCGGGAAGTGCTTCCCTGCCGATCCGCTGTCCCAGTGCAAAGGTCTCTTCCGCACTGTGGGTCTCTATGATCTCTTTTTTGCATTCTCTGTTATCTGCTGAATCGCCTGTTGTCATTTTCCTTACGCTTTCTATTGTTACGTGTTACATGTTACGGTTATGCAGTTACTGTTACTTTTTATATAATTCGTAACTATTCAGAGCCATGCAAAACTGCGTTCTGCGAATACCTGCATACAGACAGATAAGCAGTTTTATATGGCGAAGTAACCACATGCTCTATTCTTCTGCTGTATCCATGCATCTAGCTGCGGATCTTCACTTTTGTGGGCGGCATATGGGTGGAAATCATTTCAATAACATCCGTTGTCTTATCCTGCATCTGACTTTTAGGAAAAATTGTTGCATTATTTTTCGCCGTATACACAATGATGCTGCGTCCGGTGGATACCGCTTTCAAGCAATCCTCCCATTTCTGACAGGTGGAGCTGTCCCCCTGGGAGATGGTAATGCCGTTCTCATCCAACACATAATGCAGCGGTTCCTTGAAGACCGGATTGTTTACTGCCTGCTGTTTGCTCTTGATATAGAGTGTCCATGGGAGATATAACAGAATCACCACGCCAAGAATCAGATAGATCCAGTACTGTCTCGAGATACCCACGATCACGCCCAAAGCTCCAATCACTGCTCCCAGAAGTCCGGACACACTGTTGTAGCTGTGCCGCAATAAAAAGTCATATAAATCCCCCGATGTAATCTTCACATCCAATTCTACCATAATGAGTTCTTTCCTTATAATAATGTGACTGCATAGTTACTTGCTATTATAATCCCATCCCCACCATCCGGCAACTGCGCATAGGATTGCATACTATAGAGAACATTATAAATTTTTTCCCATAAAAAAGCAAGTAAAGAACCGCAGGGATTCCAATATCTGTGACCTGCGGTTCTTATAGTTTACATTTTGTTTAATTATGATTTAACTTTTATCACATATTATTCATGCCGTAATGCTTCGATAGGGCTTAATTTTGCTGCCTTTTTCGCCGGATAAATTCCAAAGAAAATACCTACAGCCGAGGAAAACATACTGGCTCCCAGCACCGTACCCACACTCACCTTTGCGGTAAATCCAATCAGGCTGCAGATTCCGAAGGCTCCTGCCACACCGATCAGAATACCGATCAGGCCGCCCAGCAGGGTAATGATGGCGGATTCCGACAGAAACTGTAACAGGATGGATCCGGTCCTGGCTCCCAGAGATTTCCGGATACCGATCTCTCTGGTACGCTCTGTCACAGATACCAGCATGATGTTCATAACGCCGATACCACCTACCAGCAGGGAGATGGCTGCTACGAACACTACAAAGATAGTGATATAGCTTAAGATCTGATCCATCTGGCTCATAATATCATTAAAGTTCTGTACTAAGATGGCGTTCTGTCCTCTGACACCGTGGCGGTTCTCCAACAATCTCACCACATCCTTCGCCACCTGAGAGGCATTGTCCGCACCATCACTGACGATCAGCAGATCCGTATACTCCACATAGAATCCATATCCGTCCGATATCGTGGAGATGGGTGCCTCCATGGTCACCGTACCGGTTCCTCCCATTCCGAAAAGTTTCGATGCGTTGTCCTTACGGATACCAACAATCGTAAATTCCTGTGTCATTCCATACAACGTGTAATCAAAGCTCATTCCGATGACATTGGTATTACCAAACAGCGTTTTCGCGCTGCTTTCCGTAATGACACAGACCTTATTCGCCGTATAATAATCCGAATCGGTAAAATAGCGTCCCTTTATGATTGGATCCTGGTTGCAATATTCCAATCCTGCTTTTCCGAAAGTTGTAGTAGCATCAAAGGTTCCCTTTCTGCCGGTGGCGCTTCCGCTGAAACTCCAGGATGGTGTTACCGCCTTGACATTAGGGACCTTCTCCTGAATGGCATCCATATCCTCTTCGGTAAATATCACTTCCGTACCGTTTTCTGCGGTATCGTTGCTATAAACTGCGATCTGGCCGCCCGCCATGGAATTCAGTTCTCCGTTGATCCCACTTTTCACGCCATTACCTATGGAAATGATCATGATGACGGAGGAAATACCAATGATAATGCCCAGCATGGTCAGGATCGAACGTCCTTTATTACTGCGGATATTCATCAATGCAATTTTGATGTATTCCCATACTTGTGTCATGGATCCGCCTCCTACTGTTCCATGGGCACAGCCGTTACTGCCATGCCCTCCTCCAGGCTGATACCTGTGAGGCTGTTCACTATGATCTGGTCTTCCTCAGTAATACCTTCCAGGACCTCTGTGTATTCATCGGAGGAGATTCCGCAGGTAATTGCCCTCTTGACTACCATGCCGTTCTCGATCACATAGAGGAAATCCCCATTTTTATCCGCATTGATCGCTTCTACCGGGATCAACAATGTATCCTGTGCACTGTTGGTATGTACGGTCAGCTTAGCATCCAGTCCGAGGATGATCTTGTCATCCGGGTTAGTCAGATGTACTTCCACCCCTACCATGGGCGTATTGGATGCGTTCAGTGTTGCCATACGATTGATCTTACTGATCTCGCCTTCGTATTTATTGCCGGAGATGGTAATATCTACTTTCTGCCCGATGGCAAGTTTTGCCACATCGGACTTGGAAGCATCAAAGGAAACCTTCACATTCTGGCTGCTCTCCAGTGTGATCAGCTGTGCTCCTTCTGTTACGCTGGCTCCGGAGACACCGGTACACTCCGTTACAATACCGTCAAAGTCCGCAACAATTCCTTTTTTCGCCGCATCGTACTGTTCCTGTGCCTCCTGATAGGTCAGCTGTGCCAGATCCCTATCTGCCGCATAGGCTTGCGACTGATAGCCATTCAGGATCGTTCCCTCACTGCTGCCCTTCTGGCTCTGCATCTCGGCCTTGTAATTTTCACATTCCGTAATATGCTCCTGCACGGTAGCGATCTCATTCTGCATACTCACTACATAATCACTGGAATTAGCAATAGACTGCACGTAAGAATTTCTGGCCTGACTGCTGCTGATATCCTGTAATTCCTTATTGATTTCCTTGGCCCGTTCTGCTGTCACACCATCCTGCAGTTCTTTGTTTAGGTCTGCCGCTTTTCTGCTCAGATCGTAGCTCTCCTCAGACAACTGTCTCTGGGTCTCCCTCTGGCTCGTACTCAGTTTATCCTGCAGTTCCTTGAGATATGCCTTGTAATCGGTAAGCTGCTGATCCAACACTGCTAGATTGGTATTGGCCTCATTCAGTTTTGCTGTACTTTTGCTGTTCTCTGTCATAGTACTGTTATAAGAAGCATTACTCTTATCCTGCTGTAAGGACGCCTCCTGCAGGCGCTGTTCCATCTGATCCATGTCGTAGGTCATCAGGACATCTCCTGCCTTGACGGCATCTCCGGCTGCCACATTGATCTCGCTTAATCTTCCGCTGACCGGAGCAAATAAAACGGTCTTTTCCTCACTGGCTACTTTTCCGCTGGTGCTGACATTTTCTTCGATGTCTCCGCGAAATGCATTAGTGGTGCTTACCATCACTCCAGCATTGCCGGAAAACGCACAGCTTACCATGCGTATCACGATCAGTACAATTATGATAGCCGCAATAATAACAGGTGCTTTTTTACGCTTTTTGCCTGGGTTCTTTGCCTTCTGTTCCTTTTTTGCTTCTTTTTGCTTTCTCTTTTCTGCTTTCTTCATTTCCTTGACTTTTTTAGCACTCAGTGCCTGTTCTGTTTTTTCCTGCTGTTCCATGATCCCTCACTTATGATCCTTTCTATATTCATTCATACTCTTATCTTTTCATAATTTGTTAGCCGTGACCGGCGGCATGGCATTGCATGTGAAAGATTTATTTTCCACTACGCTCCTGCTGTCTGCAGCTCCTCCACCGGAACGATCTGTCCGGAATCGGATTCCACTTTGCCGTCCTTGATCTTGATCACCCGTTTTGCCTGTGCCGCAATATCATTGTCATGGGTGATCAGGATGACTGTTCTTCCCTCATTATGTAAACCTTTCAGAATATCCATGATCTCTTTTGTGGAATTGGAGTCCAGATTGCCGGTAGGTTCATCCGCCAGGATCACCGGTGGTGCCTGGGCAATAGCTCGGGCAATGGCCACTCTCTGCTGTTGTCCTCCCGACATCTCCGAAGGCTTATGATCCATACGGTGTTCCAGTCCCACCTTTTTCAGTGCTTCTCTGGAAAGCTCCTGCCGTACACTTCTGGATACTCCCCGGTAGATCAGTGGCAGTTCTACATTTTCCACCGCAGTCAGATTGGGGATCAGATTGAATCCCTGGAAAATAAAGCCGATCTCCCGGTTGCGGATATCCGACAGTTCATCGTCTGTCAATGCGGATACATCCTGTCCATGGAGCCAATATTCTCCACTGGTGGGCACATCCAGGCATCCCAGCATATTCATCAGCGTGGACTTACCGCTTCCGGAATGTCCGATGATGGCCACAAATTCCTGTTCGTCGATGGTCAGGCTCACATGATCCAATGCCCGCACCTCATTTTCCCCAGGATTGTAAACCTTGCACACATCTTTGATCTCTACTAATGCACTCATTCCTCACATACTCCCATTTCATGATACATTTTCTGTGTATTCTTCATTGTGTCACTGTACTGTTTGCATAATACAATAATATCTATTGAGTGTCAACACATTTCTATAAGTATTTGCAACTATTCAGAGTCATGCAAAAGGAAAGCTCTGGAAGGGCGATTTTGCGCATGCGGTTCTGAATAGTTAGTACAGCTACTATAACAGGGAAATCCGAAAAAAATGTTGGGAAAATTCTAAAGATTTTCTATATTGACAATATGTTCACAAAGTGTTATATTCCATGCATAAGGTAAAGTTCTTCAGGGTTGGGTGCAATTCCCTACTGGCGGTAATAGGTCATCCTTAAGTCCGCGACCCGCAGATGCATTCTGCGGCTGATCCGGTGTGAATCCGGAACCAACAGTACAGTCTGGATGAAAGAAGACGTATCACTTATATTTTTTTGTGATACCCATGCCCCGGAAGCTTGTATTCCGGGGCTTTTTTTGAAGACTTTCCTTGATTTTCTCATAGGAAAGGAGTTCTGAAATGAACAAACTAATGCAAACTGTAACTGAAAATGTGGCCTATGTAGTCATCTTCCTAGCGGTCATCGTGGGGTGTTTCCTGGTGGCTGTGGTGCTGGAAAAGAGTGCCCAGAAGAAAAACGGAGTTTCTGAGCCGATCTTCAACACCAGAAAGCTTGCCATGATCGGTATGTTTTCCGCCATCGCCATGATCCTGCATGTGCTGGACTTCCCCATCTTTTTTGCCCCCGGCTTCTATAAAATGGACTTCAGTGAGCTGCCGATCTTAGTCGGTTCCTTTGCTTTCGGTCCCGTAGCAGGTGTCATGATGGAATTCGTGAAGATACTGCTGAAGCTGTGCATAAAAGGTACCTCTACCGCTTTCATCGGCGATCTGGCGAATTTCGTAGTGGGCTGCAGCCTGATCATCCCTGCCTCCGCTGTGTATTCCTTTAAGAAAACTAAGAAAAACGCCATCCTTGCCTGCATTGCCGGTACACTGGTCATGACGATATTCGGTACCGCATTCAATGCCGTATATCTGCTTCCCGCCTTCTCCAAGTTCTACGGAATGCCTCTGGATGCCATCCTGGCAATGGGTACCGAAGTCAATCCGCTGGCAAAGGAAGGCAGCATTGTAAGCTTCGTGGTGGCATGTGTGGCTCCCATGAATCTCATCAAGGGAACGCTGGTCTCTGTTGTGACACTGCTCATCTACAAGCCTTTAAGCCCTATTATCAAAACAGGTCATAAGGCATAATAAAGATCTATTTCACTTTTCGTATCGTTTGGTGTTATTGGTTATAAAATCATAAGAAGAAAGAGGAATAACATTTTGCTGTGTTATCCCTCTTTCTTCTTATGATAATACGATGTTGGGGTCAAAAGCCCCCGACTTTGATGCCTGCAGATTGTTCCGTGCTACGCATTCCCACTTCTCCGCTCCGCTTCGGTCCGTGCTAAACATGTGCCACTGGCACATAGCACCCTGCCCTCTATTCGCATATCGTGGGATTATCATCCC
>OHPO01000484.1_pt1 | contig 20715 bp, 13 predicted proteins | sample 1577741 | NCBI WGS metagenome assembly OHPO01 (sample SAMEA3879574, study PRJEB24766) | human gut metagenome | biome: human-associated habitat; feature: feces | place: USA | collected 1985/1987
CCCTCGGCCCGCTTCTCGCAGACGGCCACCACCGTCTCGGGAAACTTGAGCTTGATCTGCAACGGCTCGTCCCCCACTTCGCGGTAGTGCGATTCGGGAGTGACCTCAATATATCCTTTCGTTCGCCGCCCGTATCCTCTGGAAATCAACGCTACGTGATGCCTTTGAGCCATGTAGGCGATCACCATCTCGGCCATCGGGGTTTTGCCCGTACCGCCTACGGTGATATTGCCGATGCAGACGACCGGAATATCGAACTTCTCCTGTTTCAGAATCCCCCAATCGAAAAGCCGGTGGCGCAACAAGACCCCCAACTTATAAAGGAAAGAAACAGGCATCAAAAAAAAATTCGACATTCTCAATACTGGTTTATAGCAATCAAAGATAGCAACAATTCAATGAATTACAAAAGAAACACCCCAAAACTTGGATAATCCGACCGCAGAGCAGCGGAAATTTTGTTTTTTTTCTTATCTTTACCGGAAGAAAACTTCCGTTAAAAATCAGGATACATCCCGACCGGACTCCAAAAAATTTGACCCGGTTCGCAGTTTTATACCTTAATTATTAACATGATCAAACAACTGAAACCAGCTGCCGCATTGTTAGCAGGCCTGCTCTTTTTAGCAGGATGCGGCCGCACGGCAACGGATGCCGAAGAAAATTCCGATGAAATCATAGAACCCAACCTTTTATACGGCATTCCCGCCGACAACTACCGGCTCGAACAGCAGATCATCGACCGTGGCGAAACCCTCGGTCAGATTCTGAACCGATACGGTGTTTCCGCCGCCCAGATCGATCAGCTCGACAAAGCGTCCAAAGACGTATTCCCGCTCCGCAACATCCGGGCCGGGCGCAGCTACACGGCTTTCATCCACGAAGATTCGCTCAACGCGCCCCATCTGGACTATCTGGTGTACGAACAGAGCATTTCCCAGTATGTCGTTTTCAGACTGGCCGACGACTCGATCAGTGTCACAAAAGGCGAAAAAGAGTATGAAATACGTCGCCAGAAAAAGACTGCCACGATCGACTCCTCACTCTGGGAGGCGATCGTAGGCGCCGGCATGCCGGCCTCCCTCGCCGCCGAAATGGAGGACATCTATCAATCGACGATCAGTTTCTTCAGCATCCAAAAAGGAGATAACTTCACGGTCATCTACGACGAGCGTTACATCGACACCCTACCGGCCGGCATCGGACGTATATGGGGGGCGAAATTCAACTACGGCGGCAAGACCTATTACGCCATTCCGTTCCGCCAGGGCAATAAAATCGCCTACTGGGACCAGGACGGCAACAGCCTGCGCAAGTTGATGCTTATCACGCCGCTCAAATATACGCGCATCAGCTCCCGGTTCACCTATTCGCGGCTCCACCCCATCTACAAAACCTACCGAGCCCATACGGGCGTCGATTTCGCAGCTCCGAAAGGTACTCCGGTACATGCCGTAGCGGATGGCACGGTCATCTTCAAAGGCTGGGGCGGCGGAGGCGGCAATACCCTCAAGATCAAACACAACAACGGTTTTATGACCGGTTATCTGCACTTGAGCGGCTACGCCAAAGGGATTCGTCAGGGCAGCCGCGTATCGCAGGGGCAGTTGATCGGCTATGTCGGCAGCACCGGAGCATCGACGGGCCCGCATCTGGACTATCGCGTCTGGCGCAACGGCAAACCGATCGATCCGCTGAAGATTCCGCAGGAACCGGGCGAACCGATTCACAAAGCCAACCGTGCCGCTTACGAATATGTCCGCGACCGAATTATGGCCGAACTGGACGGCGAGGTAAAGGAAGAAGACAAGATCAAACAACTCGACTCGATCGTACTCACCCCGTCGAAAACGGCAGACAGCCTGGTTTTCAGCAGTAAATTATGATCGACCCGCGCATTGTCCGCTTTATCGGCCGACACCACGTCCTGACACTGGCGACCGTCGCCGGAGAACAGCCCTATTGCTCGCACGCGTTTTACGCCTACGACCCAGAGCGCAATCTGCTCGTATTCGCGGCCGATAAGACGACGCGCCATGCGGAGGAGATGCAGGCGAACCGGCAGGTAGCGCTGGGCATCGCGCTCGAAAGCAAGGCAGTGGGCAAACTTCAGGGGCTCCAGCTTTGCGGAACGGTGCGGGAAGCGGACGAAGAAGCTCGAAAAACCTATATCCGCCGCTTCCCGTTCGCAGCACTCGCCGAGCTGACGTTGTGGGTTGTGGAGATTTCCTACATGAAATTCACGGACAATACCCTCGGATTCGGAAAGAAACTGATATGGAACAGCAAGGAACAGGAGTAATCATCGTCGCCGGCGGGAGCGGCAGCCGCCTGGGAGGTCCGCTTCCCAAACAATTCCGCATGCTGGGATCGCTGCCGGTATTGGGCCATGCGATAAACGCCTTTGCAAGAACGCTGCACAGCACGCAGATCGTCGTCGTCCTTCCCGAAGGGCAGATCGATTTCTGGAAGAATCTGGCAGCCCGTTTCGACATAGCCAAGCACACCTGCACGGCGGGCGGGCTGCAACGGTTCCACTCGGTACGCAACGGCCTGTCCGCTCTGCCCCGAACCGTCGTGCTGATCGCAGTCCACGACGGCGTACGTCCTTTGGTATCGTCCGACCTGATTTTGGAAACCGTGGAGTGTGCGGCGGCCCACGGTACTGCCATTCCGGTCGTCGAAGCCGTCGATTCCCTGCGGCAGCTCACGCCCGACGGATCGCACCCGATCGACCGCAATACGCTGCGAATCGTACAAACGCCTCAGGTCTTCGACGCGGAATTGCTCCGTCGTGCCTATGAACTCGACTACTCCCCCGACTTCACCGACGACGCCTCGGTCGTCGAACGGGCGGGACATGCGGTCACGCTCTGCCACGGAGAGCGCGGCAACCTGAAAATCACGACAGCGGACGATCTTCCGATCGCCGAAGCAATTCTTTTATCCAGAGCATCCCGTGAAGAAAATCTATAAATACAGCTTCAGCCGCCACACGCTTTCGCTCACGACGATCTACCTCACGATCTTCCTCGCACTGGGGATCGGGCTCTACTTTCTATATGAAGGAGGCTATCTTTCGGCCTGGTTCTTTTCGTTCATCGTGGCGCTCGTCGCCCTGATGTCACTCTCCATTCCGCGTCGCATCCTCGTGGACGACGAAGGACTGCATATCCTCTGTCTGCTCGACATCACGGAGCTTCATCCCGAAGAGATCGCCTCCGTACGGCAAGTCGAGAAGCAGGAACTCCGAGGCTACGTGCCCTATTTCGGCGGTTACGGATTTTTCGGGTTCTACGGACACTATTTCGACCTGAAAAATCTCGAAAGGGTCAAAATCTACGCTTCCGAATGGCGGAATTTCGTCGAAATCACCGATATATATGAAAATCGGATCTATGTCTCCTGTACCCAGGGAGAAGAACTCGTAAACGACCTACGGGAACTCATCTCGCACGCCCGAGAACGACGAGCACAGGAGCTACAGTCCCAGGAAACGACGGAAACACGATAGTTTCCACCTTCCGACGTCAAAACAAAAGACACCGGCCTCTACACTTCTCCCCCCCTCTCCCAAATTCTCTTCCCGAAGGGGATCTCGATTCATTACCTTCCCCAAAAGGATGCTATATAATCGCAGGTTGTGTATATCAGTATCTGCATGTTAAGGGATGATAAACACACGAATTCCGAATTCGAAATACGATACACGACAATCCGGCCTACATTAACGCATCTTACGATTTTCCATTCGCCGCAGAAAAACAATCAGGGGAAACTGTGTACCAGTTTCCCCTGATTTCAATGTATCGTTCAATCTTAATTCAGATTCGGCAGGAAGGAGTAATCCCGGCTGTATTCGAGCATCTGCTTCACGTAGTCGTTCGGATAAGAAACCTTCACATCCACGACCTTGCCGTTCTTCTCCACCAGCTCGTACTGCGGATTCACAAAACCGCTGTAAGGCTCGATATCGAGGGCTTTGTAACGGGTCAGCACTTCGGCGTGCAGCTTCGGATCGACCGTCACGGCATATTTCTCGACCAGTGTTTTGCCGGCCTCGAAATCGCCTTCGGACTTGATACGCTGCACCTCGCGGAGCATACGGCCCAACAGCTCGCGCAGCTTCGTATAATCGTTCACCACGACATACGTTTTGCCATCCTGCTCGACCCACTCGATCACGTTGTCGGCCTTCCCCTGCTCGTAGCACCATTCGGCGATCAGCTTGCGGTTGCGCATGTGCGCCTCCTCGACATTCTTGCCCGGCTCGATACGTGCGAGCTGCGTCATCATACCGTTCATGATATACCGGGCATATTCCGCATACGCCACATCCAGCGACGGAATCAGCCCCAATTCGACCATTTTCGGATCGCCCAGGTAGTAGAGCCCGAAAAGATCGGCACGGGCCTCCTCGAGCGTCGAGGTATAGTTCTTCAACTCACCGCCCTTCACACCCGGAGCCAACTGCCCGGAACCGTGTCCCAAACATTCATGCAGGTCGGTATGCAGATCGTCGGCCAACTTGCCGTACTTGTCGATACGTTCACGGTCTTCGGGACGCAGCATGAACTCCTCGAGGAATCCGTCGCCATGCGCCGCCTGAGCATAAGCGTAGGTAATGTTGTCGATGGTCACCGACTTCGAACCGTGCTCCTTGCGGATCCAATCCGCATTGGGCAGATTGATACCGATCGGTGTCGCAGGATAACAGTCGCCGCCCAGCATCGCTGCCGTAATCACCTTGGCCGAAACCCCTTTGACCACCTTTTTCCGGTAGGCGGAATCTACAGGCGAATGATCCTCGAACCACTGCGCATTCTCGGAGATAACCTCCGTACGATGACAGGCCTCCTTGTCCATGAAATTGACCAGCGACTCCCACGACGCCTTGCGTCCCAGCGGGTCGCCGTAATCTTCGATAAACCCGTTCACGAAATCGACGTTGGATACGGTATCCCGCACCCACAGGATGTTATAACGGTCGAAATCGTGCAGGTCGCCGGTTTTGTAATAGTCGATGAGGGCTGCGATGGTCGCCTTCTGCGGCTCCTGGGCAACGCCTTGCGCCTTCTCCAGCCAGTAAACAATCTTCTCGATCGCCGGCGAATACATACCGCCTACTTTCCACACCCGCTCGCGGATCGTTCCGTCCTCATCCTTCACGAGCTTCGAATTCAATCCGTAGGAGACCGGTTCGGGATCGGCCGGATCGGCCATGGCACGATAGAAATCTTCGGCCTCGGCCTGTGTCACGCCTTCGTAATAGTTGTTGGCGGAAGTGGCCACCAAATCCTGACCTTCAGCCTGATTGAGTTGAGTCTTATAAAGTTCGGGGTTGAAAATCGCCTCGCAGACCACAGCCCGCAGCGCATTGAGCTCGTCGCCGAACTTCTCGACGGGGATCGACTCGGCAACCGCGAGGAAATACTCCTTCGGAAATTCGGGTACGAACTTGTCGTTGGAATAGTGGTGATGGATGCCGTTGGCGAACCACACTTTTTTGAGGTATTTCTCCAACGCTTTCCATTCGGGCGTCGTCCGGTCGCCGTCGTAATTCTCATAAATCACCTCCAACGTGCGGCGCACGGGAAGGTTGTATTTGAAATTCTGGTCGAACATGATGTCGCGGCCGCATTTGGCGGCTTCGGCCAGGTAGTAGATCAACTCTTTCTCCCGAAGAGGCAGCTCGGCAAAGCCCGACACCTCGTAGCGGAGAATTTTAATATCGTCGAAGCGGTCCAGGATCCAGGGAGCATCCTCCGTCTTCTTTTCATGGCAGGAAATCATCGTCGTTGCGGTTAAAGTCAAACAAATTGCACTCAATCGGGTCTTCATAGGCACCAGGTCGTCGGTTTAACGGGATTTTACAAAACAGCACGAACGAAACACACGGCCTCGATTCGCGCATCTTTGCAAAGATACGAATAAGCCGGGTACAAAAGCAAATTTATTTGCATTTTGCCGCAATGAAATATCCAATTATCCGATCCAAATCGAAGACAGAGAAAAATGAGAACAATCGTACAGGCTTATACACAAAAATCGCCCAACCGCTTCCTATCTTGAACAAGGATAAACAAATATTCATCCCCGGCAAACACGGAACATCAGTCCCCCAACAGTCCGACCAGCTCCGATAAAACCGACCGCAACTGGTTCAATCCGACACACAACCCTTTCGGGTTATTTCGTTTTTCAGACAAAATACGTTCCACACCACATATCGTCCACAACCGAACAAAAAAGTCCCGGTCGGAAAATACCGACCGGGACTCCAATTAGCGTTCCGCATATCTAGACATCGATGCCCGACACGGCTTCAATTATCTAACGACCGATGCGGACGGCATTTCATCGTTACTATGCCAAGTACCAGTCCACTTGTAATTTGTCTCAAAATACTTCTGGAATGCTTCGATCTGCGCCGAAGTAGCCCAAATATCGACCAGATTAGCCGCAGGAATGAAATTAGCAGGATCTGTCAACTTTGTATTGGTATAGATATTTATCGAAGGATAGATCCATTTACCACTATTAGGTTCACTCTCCCACTTCTCCAAATAAGAGCCGGAAAGATTCAGAGAAGTCAATTCCGTACAACCAGTTACGGTCACAGCAACAATCGCCCGACAATCCTTTACCGTCACGGATTCGATCTTCGGACATTTATCCAGTTCGACACGCTTCGGCCCAACCTCCGTACCGGCCGCACCTGTCACCACCAAGGAGAAAGTCGTCAGGCTCTGAAGACCGTTGCAATCGATTGCCGTCAAACCTTTCACCAACGAAATATCAACCGAAGTCAAATTGATATTACCAACAGCCAAATTCGTATCATCCAAAGACTCCAACCCAGACACCTTCAGCGTCTTCAAATTCCGAAAATATTCGATACCAGCCAAAGACTTCACTTCCGCCGCATTGTCGGCATTAAGCTCCAAATCCGTAACCCGATCAGCTTCCTCCTGCGTAATACCCCCATTGGAACCATAGGTCTCAATCAGGAACTCACGGAATGCATTATCTTTGATCGCATCGACAATCGTACTCGTTTCGATAATCGTATAGCTCTCCTTCTCGATATTGATAGCTTCCACGTCGAGAGTTCCGGCAAATATCTTGGTCAGCGTCGCACACCCCATTACATTCAGAGACTGCAACGACATATTACCCGAAATATCCAGACTCGACAATGCAGTATTGCTCGCATCGAGCGTCTTCAAAGCTGTCCCGTAACCGGCACCAAACAAAGTAAGTTCCACAAGCGGATTTCCGCTGACATTATAATTCTCCAACATCGGAGTCGAATGGAGATAAACATACTTGAGATTGTTATTACTTACGTTCCAATCCGTAAGAACCGCATTGTCGGAACAACTGAAACCGGAAGACTCGCTCAACAAATTATTCGCCACATTTACGCTTTTCAAAGTACTCGTATTATACGAACACTGGAAGCGGGTCAGTTGGTTGTTACTCAAATCGACAGACTCCAATACCGAGTTTTCGAAAGCAACCTCCTCGAGCATATTGCCGCTACCTTTCAGAATACGCAACTTCTTACATTTATTCAGTTCGATTCGCCCGGTCAGTTGATTGTTCGAAAAATCAATCTCCTCGAGATTGGTGAAGAATCCGGCAACAGGAAGCTCAGTCAGCTCGTTGTCCGAGCAATCCAGTTTCCGCACATTCGTGAAATTGACATATTCCACACCTTTAAGGGACTTAATACCCAAACCTTTGATATTGATCTCGGTGATCGCCTCGACCTCGGTTTTGTCGAGCTTACCGTCCCCGTTCTTATCGAAAGTCAGCAGATAAGTCTTATACGCTTCGTCTTCGATGTTAGCGATAGCATCCGGCCCTGCCTCATAATCCTTGTATTGGATAAAGCTCTCGATATTCGACGTGCTCTCGATCGTCTGCCCCTTACTCAACCAAACCGTTTTCAGGGAGTTCGCCATATATGCCAATGCCGAAGTCAGCAGCAGGTTTCTCGAAAGGTCGATCTCGACGATCGGGGTGCTGCCGAAGTCGATCGAACGCAGATAAGGACAGTTCGTTACGTCGATCTCTGAAATCTTGGTGTTGCTGATATTCAGAACTTCCAACTGTGCGCTTTTCGTAAGATCGAGCGTTGTAATTGTACCCGTTACCGCCAAATTTGTCAATTTTGTATTGTTCGTAACATCCAAACTGTTGAACACGTCGCCGCCGACATTCAGCGACTTCAGTTCCGTGTTCTTCGAAACGTCGATCGTACTGAATTTAGCCGAACTGAAGCCGATGATTTCCAGCTTGGTGTTCTTGCTCAAATCGGGAGCGACCACGAAACCAGCACTCGAAGCATAGAGATTTTTCAAATTAGGTGCAACCGAAAGATCGATCTTTTTGAGCTTATTACACGACATAACGGAGAGTTCTTCCAAGCTGGCAGGAAGCACGACCGACGAAAGGCCGGCGCCGCTGCTCAGGTTAAGCTCCTTCAAAGCATAACACTGCGAGAAATCGGCCTTTAACAAACGGTGCGTAGTGAAATCGACCGTTTCCAAATTCGGGAAATATTCCAGACCGTCGATCGATGCGATCTCCGACCCCGTAAGCTCGATCGCCTTTACCGCTTCGGCTTCTTCCTTCGAAATCTCACCGTCCTTATTCGTATCGAAGTTCGTCATGATGTAGGTCTTCAGCACCTTATCGGGAATCACGGCAGGATAGGTCAGTTCCTTGCCCGCCTGCTTGATTACGATATGCTCCGAAGCATCTGCATTCTTGAAGATAATCGTCGCGTCACGCGGGCCACCCTCCGTATTCGCCAACACCTTGAACGAGAACTCCTTGTCGATCATAGCGCGGGTATCCACAGCCTCGATCCAATCGACTCCCTCCTCGATCGTAGCCGTCACAGGCTCGATGTTCGTCTGAAGTTTCACCGTTACATTCTGCTCCGTATTGGACACAGATATCGTTTTCGAATCCTCGTCGATGATGAGCTTCCCCTCCTGATTCTGCTGGATTTTGAGAGGGGCCTTCTCACTGCCACTTACGAAATTGAATGTCACCTCCTTGGCCGCATCTGTCTCATTGGTCGTAGAAACCGTAAACTTCACGACGCTCTCGCCAGATTCGCCTTCCGTCTTGTCCACCTCAACCCAATCTGCGCTACCTTCCAGCGTCCAGGATTTCGAACTGGTAACGGTAACAGTCTCCTCGCCGCCCTTGTACGAGAACGACAAGGTCTTCGGACTGATCGAAATAGACTCCGAAGCAGACATCTGACGAACCGTCAATTCCACACTCGTTGCCTCCGGGTAAGTCAGCGTGAGTTTAGCTTCCCGCGCAGCACCCGGATTGGCGTCTGCCTGAAGAGTGAATTTATCTGCACTGACCGACAGATCGTGCAGCCAAGTCGCATCCCACGTCACATCGAGAGAACAACCATCTACGGCATAATCCACGGTGTAAGGTACTGTTACCTTACCCGCAACGGCTGCGATGTCTGCAGGATTCGAGGCCTTAATGACTGGTGTCTCCAGTTTCACATCCGGGTCGTCGCTACAACCTGTGAGGCCCAAAGCGAAAACCGCGAAAAACGACAGCAAAAAAGCGATAGTTTTTTCATACTGGTTAATGATTTTTTTGTGAAAGCACTTCCGGTATCGCTACCGTAAATACTTCCGGGGTTAATATAAAAAGTTAATTGAATGGATGTTTCTGCAATAAGTTTCGAACAAACGGGCCTTGACTACTTCGAAAAAAGCGCAACGACCGCCGGCAATCGGCGTCGAACCCGACATCTTTACGGCTCCGGCCCCGCTTATCGTCGTATTTTTACCCTTTGCCATACTTCTCGATCTTAAAAAACAGCTTTCTGCGTCGCTTCTCCGGTTCCTTTCACATTATCTTCCCGCCATTCCTTCCCTCTGCGAATAAAACTGTGTTATCACGAGCCGCCACGAGTTTTTCTTTCAATCGATACTATAAAGATATAAAAATAATTTCAAAAAACGCCAAGCATTTTCCGGAAAAAATTTCATTCATTTTCTGAAAATCTATTACTCAACATTTCCCAAGCTCATACCGACACGACACAAGACGCATAGCCTATGTCTCTTCCCCATAACAATACGAAGCCGATCGCGACAGAACGTAGTCTACAACATCCGCCCGCATCATAAACAAGATCTGCCATGCCTCCCGGCACACGCCCGAAGCCGACAAAACGATCCGCCGTGGCAAAACAACGGAACACGTAGCGTTATGAGCGCCAGCCGGAGAACGCAACACATAACCTAATGCCCTATATTCTATATTCAAACACGCCTCCCCCTTCTCACCCGACTAAAGGATCCCGACCTTCCCCACCCGACCTTCCCGACATTACAATGACAGCACTACCTTATATTCCCTCTCGTATAAATACAAAAATCCCGACCGGGATAAACCCGGTCGGGATCGATTCAGCTGGAAACGCTCAAACAAACCTGTCGCTATTTCCAGACATGGAATAAAAATTACTCTTCAATTACCATATCGCAATAAGGAGATTCTCCATAGTATTCAATCCAGCTATTTTTCAACGCATCGTACTGCGTCTGCGAGCCGACGATAATTGTCACGCCACTCTTATCGAAAGGAAGGTTTGCACCTTCTGAAGCCGACGGAGCCACATATCCCGTCAGCAAGTCGCAACCGCTAATATTGATGGTCGTAGCCGAAGCAAAAGCAGCACGGATAAGCTTCAGGTTAGCGAGACCCTTGCAATTCAGCGTAAGCAAAGCCTTGCTACCGCTTCCCCAGCTGGTACCGCCGACATCGACACTCTCCAGATTGGTATAAGCCGTCAAATCCAATTCTTTAGGACCGATCGAAGCTGCATCCGAGCAAACCGACGTAAAGCTTACTACCCCGGCAGGAAGTTTAATCGTATTGTAGCCTTTCGAGGGAGATACGGTGATAGTCGTCAAAGCCGTACAACCCGAAAGATCGACGTCATCAAACTGGGTGGTCCCCACGAACGAGAACGAGGTCATGTTCTTGAATACTTCAAGACCGGCCAAACTCTTTACATTAGCCCCCTCCGCCATGCCAGCATGGATATTGATCGAAGTAACCGCATCAGCTACTTCCTGAGTAATCACCGTATTGGATTGATCCGGATTATAGTCCTCATTCTTCAAAATCACCTCACGAATCACCGGATCGACGTTCTTCGCAACATCGGCAGCACCGAACGAAATATTCGGGTACTGCGTCGAAAGCGTAGCCGCCTGCGCATCCGTAGCGCCTACCTCCTTCATGGCATCGCCGAAAAGCACCTTGGTATTGTCCGTCAGCAGCGGAGATTCGCTGATATCAAGCGTCGTCAGAGCGTCCAGCCCCGTCGCGATGTCGAGCGAAGCGAGCTTCTCGCAACCGGCGAGGTTCATCTCTGCCAATTTCGAAGCATTCTTGATCGTAATCAAAGAGAGTCTCGAGGCAAGCGGAGAGAAGTCGAGCGTCTCAGGCCCCACATTGGCAGCAGGATCCGAGAAGATCAACTCGACTTTAACCGGATCACCCCACTCTACGATATCTGTAAATTTCAACGACTTCACACCATTAGCCAAACTCAACACAAGATTCGTCAGATAAGTCTGGTTCGACAGATCGACATCCTCCAGAGCGGTCGCGCCCGTGATGTAGATGTTTTTCAAATATTTGAAATTCTCGATACCCTTAAGACTCTTAAGATCCGCTACGTTCGGCGTATCCTTGTCGATAACCAATGTCGCATTCGCACCCGAAACCTTGCTCGCCTCGATCGCAGAGAGTTTGCCGTTGCCATCCAGGTCGAATTGCTCGATACAAGCGGCACGGAATACAGGATCCCAATCCTCCGAAATGTCGGGTGCATCGGTAACAGCCCAAATTCCAAAGAACGACTCCTGATTGATAGACAAATCCTCCCTAAACTGGTCGTATTGCGCCTGTGTCAGAACAAGTTTGCCGAGGTTCGGGGTACAGATAAATTTGGAAAGACCCGGACATACGGAAATATCCAACGCCGTCGGCACTCCGTTTTCATCCTCTTTAGCGAAAGAACCTTCAAGAACCAACGTCTTAAGATCTTTCGAATCCTTGAAAGAGAGGGTGTTCAAATTAGTAATCAAAATAACATTAATCTCGCCCAGTTTCGGACAACCGTCCAAATTAATCACGTCCAGACCGGTATCCTCGAATTTATCGGGAGCGGTTTCGGACTGAGAGAGACGCTTCATCCGGAAATAGGTCAATTCGGGCAGGTTAGAACACTCGATGCCTTTGACTCCGGAACCCAGGGTCATATCGATATTCGTCAGCTTCGTGTTTTTGGACAGATCGACAGCCTCGATCGCAGGCGTGATCCAGTTCAGTCGGAGAGCGGTCAGTTCCTTGAAATACTCGATACCGGCCAGCGAAGCAATCGGACGCAACGCAGGATCACCCTTGGAAGCATCGCCATCCAGCGTAATCGACGTCACGGTAGCAGCCTCCTCGGGAGTCAGCACACCGTCTTCATCAAGGTCGTAGTTCTCCATGATATACTTCCGGAAGAGTTCGTCCTTCAGCTTCTTGGCAATATTCGGGTTGGTGCTCTCCTGGGTAATTACGAACTGCTCTTTAGCGTCCGCGTTCGAGAAGGTGATCGTTACGCTACGATCGGTGTCGTCGTTGTTGGGATCCACCTTGAACTGGAACTCCTTTTCCGTCATCGCACGGGTCGTAACGTCCGTGATCCAATCGATCGTTTCGCCTTCCGGCACATTGATCGTCGCCGTTACGGGTTCGATGTTGGTCTGGAGTTTCACGGTAACCGTTTCGCCTTCGGGAGCGACCGCCAGCGGAGATTCGGTCACGAAGATCAACTGACCCTTCACATTCTGAGTTACGGTAAGCTTCATCTGAGCGCCCTTGCAGTCGAAAGTGAACTCGGCCGTCTTCTCCTCTTCAGTATCGTTCTCCGCTGCTACGTTGAACTTTACTACGTCACCGCTCTTACCCGAAGTAGCGGAAGGAACGACCCAACTGTCGGAACCGCTCGGCACCGTCAGCGTCCAATCGCCGCTGCTGGTCACCGTAACAGACTCTTCACCGCCTGTATAACCGAATGACAGCGCTTTAGGAGAAATTTCGATCGAAGCATCGAAAGCCATCTGCTTGATCTCGACTTTCAGATCCGCAGCACCCTCGTACTTCAAAGTAAGAGCCGCCGTACGAGCCTCGCCCTCGTTGGCATCGACCTGGAAGGCGATATTTGCGTCCGTGTATTCGAAATCGTGAATCCAAGTCTGGTCCGACTCAGCAGAAATCGACTGACCCTCGACCGGATGTGCGATCGAATAAGCCAGTTTCTGTTTTCCAGCGGTCGCAGGCACCTGCATATCTTTCGCAGAGATGACCGGAGCCTCGGGGCCGACTTCCGGATCATCGCTACAACCGCTAAAGATCAACGCCACGGCCGTCATAAGAGCCGCAAACGCCAGAGATAGGGTGAATTTTTTCATAAAAGATAAATGGTTAATTAAATTAATTAATTTATGAACTCGGGGCCGAACGATCAAAACCACCCCTCATTCGGATGAATAAAAGTGGTTCTATTTTTAACAGCAATCATATAGTAATGTACCATTATCCGACGGTCACCTATTCGCAACTCGTGGCTGCGTCTGTAATTCTGCCACCACGGATCCCTCCTCGGAGGGGACTCGGGGCGCTACGCCCCCAAAGAAGTACATCAAGTATATAATCACTTTTTTATAATAATATCTCGAAAAGCCGCTTCCGACATCCGCTCAAGGACCGTATCCGTTTTGGAAGCAGATAGTAGGCTCCGTTTTATCGGGCCGTATTCGACAGCCCGCATATTCAACCGCACAAGCCCTTCTCCGTTTATTTCATTCTTCAATACTATAAATTCCCTGACGCTTCCTCTCTCCCGGCAGAAAACGGCACGCCGCGACACCTCTATTTCAAGTCTTTTCTTAAAATTATTGTAAAGATAAACAAAAAAATGAAACCAACGGCTATATTCTAACAATTTTTTGACATAAAGAACAAAAGACAGATCGAAGACATTCTGATCGTGCTGCCGGGAATTCATCGGGAATCTGTATAAAAAACGCTTCGGCCCGGCAAAATATTGCCAGGCCGAAGACGAATCGGAACATTATCGACCGTTACAGCTCCTTGCGCAACCGCCGCAGAGTGACAGCGTGTGCAATCAAATCGACACCGGCCAGCAGCAGGGACAATCCCACCCAGAACACGACTACACCGACACCGATAATCGGATTGAACAGAACGAGAAACGCGGAAATAATCACGAGAATACCCAGCGTCATCGTCCAGCCGGCGCCCTTGATACCCACACCCATCATCTCGCTGGCGACGCCGACCGCCATGAATCCCCGGAAGAGGAGCCAAAAGCCGAGCACGAACGGCAGGATCGTGAAGAGCATCGACGGGGTGCACAGCAGCAGGATACCCAGCAGGATTTCGACTACACCGCCTGCGATGTACCATCCCTTGCCCGACCCGGTGGGAGCCTTCGTACCCAGATACAGTTCGAAAGCGCCCGAAAGAATCACGACGATCCCGAACAATACGGAAAGCGCGAGATAAGTACCGCCCGGCTCGAAAAAGACGACGATACCCACGATGAAGAAAATAATACCGAGCAACATGGAGAGCTGCCAATTGTCGATGGAGTGTCGGAATCGACCGACATCATAAATTTTATCTGCCATAATAATACGAATTTAAGTTTCTACCTGGTATCCGCAAGAAACCTGCCAAACCCGGAATCGCCTTTCGACCGCATGGATTCGGAGAGATGGAGCGCTCTTCCCATTTTTTGAATTTTTCTCTTCCGATTCTTAATTGTTATTTCTACCTTTGCCGCCGTCAATACGACTAACTTTTCAAACCAAGAAAATGGAAACAATCACAAACAGCGAGGAACTGCGCCGGGCACTCGGCAGCCGGGACCGGTCCGGCATCGGATTCGTCCCGACCATGGGTGCGCTCCACGCAGGACACCGTTCGCTGGTTGAACGCGCACGCCGGGAGTGTGCGACCGTCGTGGTGAGCGTATTCGTCAATCCGACACAATTCAACGACAAAACCGACCTGAAAAATTACCCCCGGACCCCGGAAGCCGACCTGCGCCTGCTCGAAGAGGTCGGTGCGGACTATGTTTTCATGCCTTCGGTCGAGGAGGTATATCCCGAACCCGACACCCGTACGTTCGACTTCGGCATGATCGACAAAGTGATGGAGGGTGCGACCCGACCCGGCCACTTCAACGGCGTGGCACAGGTCGTGAGTCGGCTTTTCGATCTGGTGAAACCTGCCAAAGCCTATTTCGGCGAGAAGGACTTTCAGCAGATCGCGGTAATCCGCGAAATGGTACGCCAACTGCGCATTCCGGTCGAGATCATCCCCTGCCCGATCGTGCGCGGAGAGGACGGGCTGGCGCTTTCGTCGCGCAACACCCTGCTCGATACGGATCACCGGACGGCGGCCCCTTATATATATAAGGTATTGAAGGCTGCAGTCGAAAAATCCCATCAGACGACACCCGACCAGCTCGCAGCCTGGGTTACGGCACAGGTAGAGAGCAATCCGCTGCTGAAAGTAATCTACTTTCAGGTCGTAGATGCGGCGACCATGCAGCAGGTCCGCACCTGGGAAGAGAGCCCGGCAATACAAGGCTGCATCGCCGTACAAGCCGGAGATATTCGTTTAATCGATAACATCAAATTGCGATGAAATTCCAGATCGAAGTTCTCAAATCCAAAATACACCGTGTTTCGGTCACGCAGGCCGACCTGAACTACGTGGGCAGCATCACCATCGACGAGGAGTTGATGGATGCGGCCAACATGATCGAAGGCGAAAAAGTACAGGTACTGGACGTCGATAACGGCGAACGCCTCGAAACCTATATTATCAAAGGAGAGCGGGGCAGCGGTGCGATCTGTCTGAACGGCCCTGCCGCACGCAAGGTGCAGGTGGGCGACGTCGTAATCATCGCCTCCTACGCCCTGCTGGATTTCGAAGAAGCCAAAGCCTTCAAGCCCTGGGTGATATTCCCGGATACGAAAACCAACAAGCTGATCCGGTAGAAAACTCCGGCAAACGATCGAAAATCCTGCCCCGCAACGGCAGGATTTTTTCATACGCGGTACGAACCGTCAAAAATGCCCCTAAATATTTGGTGACGCAGTCGATAACCCATATATTTGCATAAAAGTTCCCGAAAAGCGAGGACATACGCCAAACAAGTTCGGCACAGCCTGACGGAGAACCGAAAAAAACGACGCAACCTATTTTGCCGGCCGCATTTTTATGGACATAGCGCTTTCGATCGCAGCATTCCTGTTTTCGATCACAGGCATCGTCGGATGTATCGTTCCGATCATCCCGGGCGTAGCGTTGAGCTACGTGGGATTACTCTGCGCCTCCTTTTGCAGCTATTCCGAAATATCGTCCGCGACACTTTGGATCTGGCTGGCCGTGACAGTGGCCGTTTCGGTCATCGACTACTTCCTGCCCGGCTATTTCGCACGTCTGGTGGGCGGTACGCGGGCAGGGTCGATCGGGGCGACCGTCGGCATGATCGCCGGATTTTTCGCCGGATTTTTCGCCGGCGGATTGGTCGGCGTCATCCTCGGCCCTTTCTTCGGCGCGGTCATCGGCGAGTTGATCCACGACCGCAGCGACTCGGCCAAGGCGTTCCGTTCGGGCTTCGGCTCTTTCCTCGCCTTCATCGCAGGTACGGGACTGAAACTCGTAGCCGCCATCTGGATGATCTGCCTCGTCTGGTCGGACACCTACCCTGTCGTAAAAAACTGGATCGTAACAACATTCTAAAATATAAACCGTATGAAAAAATTTCTGTTATTAATCGCGGCAACGGCCTTCGCGCTGCTTACCACGGCCTGTACCGATTCATCCGGGTACACGTACGAAACGGTCAAGAACGACCCGCTCAAGACCCGTATCTACACGCTGGATAACGGACTGAAAGTCTATATGAGCGTCAATAAGGCAGAACCGCGCATCGAAACCTACATCGCCGTGAAAGTCGGCGGCAAGAACGACCCGAGCGAAACGACCGGTCTGGCCCACTATTTCGAACATCTGATGTTCAAGGGCACCCAACAGTTCGGCACGAGCAACTACGAAGCCGAGAAGCCCCTGCTCGACCAGATCGAACAGCTCTTCGAGGTTTACCGCAAGACGACCGACGATGCGGAGCGTGCGGCAATCTACCGTCAGATCGACAGCATCAGCTACGAAGCTTCGAAATACGCCATCCCCAACGAGTACGACAAACTGATGTCGGCGATCGGTGCTCTGGAAACCAACGCCAACACCTCGATGGACCGGACGGTCTATATCGAAAACATTCCTTCGAACCAGATCGAGAACTGGGCCAGGATCCAGGCCGACCGCTTCAAGAACGTCGTGATCCGCGGATTCCACACCGAGCTCGAAACGATCTACGAGGAGAAAAACATGTCCCTGACGGACGACAACCGTAAGGTTTACACCACGATCGGCGAAGTGCTCTATCCGAACCACCCCTACGGCAAACAATCCGTACTCGGCACGCAGGAACACCTGAAAAACCCGTCGATTACCAACGTAAAGAACTATCACACGCAGTATTACGTGCCCAATAACATGGCCATCCTGCTTTCGGGCGACTTCGATCCCGACCAGATGATCGCCACGATCGACAAATATTTCGGCGATATGCAGCCGAACGAGAATATCCCGCAGCTCGCCTTCGAACCCGAAGCCCCGATCACCAAACCCATCGTCAAGGAGGTTTACGGTCCCGACGCCGCGAACGTAACGCTGGCATGGCGCACGGACAACGCCGCATCGGACGATGCGGAATACCTGCTGTTGGCCAGCCGGATCCTCTACAACGGACAGGCCGGCATGATCGACCTCGACCTGATGCAGCAACAGAAAGTACTCGACGCCTTCTCGTACCCGGATCAGCGGGCCGACTACGGAGCCCTCGTGCTGCAAGGTCTTCCGAAAGCGGGTCAGACCCTCGACGAGGTCCGGGATCTGTTGCTCGCAGAGGTAGCGAAACTCCGCAACGGCGAATTCAGCGAAGAGCTGATCAAGGCGGTCGTAAACAACCTGAAAGTATCGACCATGCGCGAGGAAGAGACGAACGTGGGACGTGTCGAAATGTACCTTTCGTCCTTCTACAACGACATTCCCTGGAGCGACGAAGTGACCAAGCTCGACCGCATCGGCTCCATCACCAAGGAACAACTGGTGGCCTGGGCCAATGAAAAACTCGGCACCGAGAATTACGGCATTATCTACAAACGCCAGGGAGAGGACCCCAGCGTGCAGAAGATCGCCAAACCGGCCCTCACCCCGATCCAGATGAACCGCGACACCCAGAGTGCATTCCTGACCGAAATTCAAAATTCGACGGTAACTCCGATCGAACCCGTATTCGTGGATTTCAACCGCGATATGGAGATTTTCAAAACCGATTCCAGCCTCGAAGTCCTCTATAAGAAAAATGACATCAACGACCTTTTCTCGCTGACCTACCTCTTCGATACCGGCGTGCTGAACGATCCGGCGCTCAACAATGCCTTCGCTTATATCGACTACCTCGGCACCCAGGCCAAGACAGCTGCGGAGATCGCATCCGAACTCTACGACATCGCCTGCTACTACGACCTGTCGGCCAGTCAGAACCGCTGTGCGATAACCTTCAAGGGATTGAGCGAAAACATGGGACAGGTCATGGATATCTTCGAAGACCTGGTAGCCAATGCACAGGGCGACGAAGAGATTCTCGCCAACTACAAGGCCGACCTGCTGAAAAAACGTGCAGACAACAAACTGAACCAGGAAGCGAATTTCGCAGCCTTGCAGCGTTTCGCCTTCTTCGGCGGAGAAGCTATCCAGCGCACGACCCTCAACAACGAGCAGCTCGAAGCGCTCACGTCGGACGTGCTGATCGGCAAGGTCCGCGACCTGCTGAAAAAGCAGCACACCATCCTTTATTACGGTCCTAAAGACAAAGCCGGACTGCTCGCCGACCTGAAAGCACACCACCAAACGTCGGAAGTGCTCGAACCGCTGACTCGGGAAAATATCGCGTTCCAGCCTACGGAACAGAACAAGGTCTGCCTGGCCAACTACAACGCGCCGCAGCTCTACTTCCTCCAGTACTCGAACCTGGGCAAAAAATTCGACGTAGCGGTCGATCCCGCCCTGATACTGTACAACGAATACAACAGCGGCAGCATGGGAGCCATCGTCTTCCAGGAGATGCGCGAATCCCGCAGCCTGGCTTACATGGCCTTCACAGAGTGGATCAATCCGAGCTACCTGGACGACAATTATCTTTTCGCAGCGATCATCGCCACGCAAAACGACAAAATGGCCCAGGCCATCGACGCATTCGATGAGATCATCAACAACATGCCCGAATCGGAAGCAGCCTTCAAACTGGCCAAAGAAGCCGTACTGACCAATCTGCGGACCTCGCGTACGATCAAGGACGAAGTGCTCTGGAAATACATCGCCAACAAAGATCTGGGCGTAACGGAAGACCGCAACAAAGCCATCTTCGAAAAGGTCCAGGACATGACCTTCGCCGACCTCAAAGCCGCCCAGGAGCAGTGGATCAAGGACCGCAAATACACCTATTGTATCCTCGGCGACCTGAAAAACCTCGACCAGGATTACCTGCGTAAGCTGGGCCCGGTACAGATCGTGAGCCAAAAGGAGATGTTCGGCTATTAATTCCACCGACCCAATCATTCAAAACGTCTTCGGAAAAATCCGAAGACGTTTTTTATCCCCCTTTTCCCCGAGGCAAAGCAAGCGGTACGTCCTGTTTCGGATGCACCTCGCTCGAGACCAATCGCCCGCAGCCCGAAACAATAAACCCGGCGTCAGATAAACTGACGCCGGGTTTATTTTCGGGCACCGAACGGAACCCGATCTATTTTTAATACCGATAATGCTCGGCCTTGTAAGGACCCTCGACCGGTACGCCGATATAGTCGGCCTGTTTTTTCGTAAGCTGCGTAAGCTCCACACCGAGGTTATCCAGATGCAGCCGGGCAACCTCCTCGTCCAGATGTTTGGGCAGACGATACACGCCCACCTCCAGTTTCTTCTGCCACAACTCGATCTGCGCCAGACACTGGTTGGTGAACGAATTGCTCATCACGAACGAAGGATGTCCCGTAGCGCAACCCAAGTTCACCAGGCGGCCTTCGGCCAGGATAAAGATCGAATGGCCGTCGGGGAAGGTGAACTTATCCACCTGCGGTTTGATGTTGGTACACACGGCATCCGAAGCCTCAAGACGGGCCATCTGGATTTCGTTGTCGAAATGGCCGATGTTGCAGACGATGGCCTGATCGCGCATCCGCTGCATGTGTTCGAGCGTGATGATGTCGCAATTTCCCGTGCAGGTCACATAAATATTACCCTCGGCCAAGGCACTCTCGACGGTCTTCACTTCGAAACCCTCCATCGCGGCCTGCAAAGCGCAGATCGGGTCGATCTCCGTAACGATGACCCGGGCTCCGTACGAACGCATCGAACGGGCGCAGCCCTTGCCGACATCGCCGTAACCGCAAACGACCACCACCTTGCCGGCAATCATCACGTCGGTCGCCC
>OHPO01000527.1_pt1 | contig 19769 bp, 21 predicted proteins | sample 1577741 | NCBI WGS metagenome assembly OHPO01 (sample SAMEA3879574, study PRJEB24766) | human gut metagenome | biome: human-associated habitat; feature: feces | place: USA | collected 1985/1987
TACAGTTTGACACAAAATATATCATTTTATGGATCAAGAGGAGGAGCGATTGGCAACAACACGATTGATGCCTTTACATATCGGCAAGGGACAGACTGCCGGGGATGCGATTAAACGCGCCCTTGGCTACATCAAAGACCCGATGAAAACCGAAAACGGCATATTGGTGACGAGCTATGGCTGCACACCGCAGACAGCAGAAGCGGAATTTATGCTGATGCGGCGGGAGTATCTGACAATCACGGGGAGAAGACGCGGTAAAGATGACGTGCTTGCCTATCATTTACGGCAGTCTTTTAAGCCGGGAGAGATTACGCCGGAGGAGGCCAACCGCATAGGATATGAATTTGCCAAACGCTTCCTAAAGGGCCGGCACGCTTTTCTCGTCTGCACCCACACCGACAAAAAGCACATTCACAATCACATCATCTGGAACTCCACCACGCTGGACTGCAAGCATAAGTTCCGCGATTTCCTCGGCTCTGGCAGGGCGGTGGCAAGGCTCAGCGACGCCATCTGCACCGAGCACCGGCTGTCCGTCATCGCAGCGCCCAAGCGCGGGAAAAATCACTACGGCAAGTGGCTGGGAAACAAGGCGAAGCCCTCCCACCGGGAGCTGCTCTGCGGCCTCATCGACGCGGCGCTTTTGCAGAAGCCCGACAGCTTTGACGCGCTTTTGAAGCTGCTGCGCGATGCTGGCTGCGAGGTCAGGCGGCGCGGGAATACGCTGTCCCTGCGCCACCCCGGCAAAAAAGGCTTTGTCCGTCTTTCCTCCATCGACGGCTATACGGAGGACGCGCTGCGCACTGTCCTTGCCGGAAAAAAGGAGCATACGCCGCGCAAAAAGCGGACGCAGACCACGCAGAAAAAGAACACGCTGCTCATCGACATCGAGGCGAAGCTGCAAGCCGGGAAGGGCGGCGGTTACGAGCGCTGGGCAAAGGTGTTCAACGTCAAGCAGATGGCGCAGACCTACAATTATCTCCGGGAGCATGGACTGCTGGACTACGGGGAGCTGGAGGAAAAAGCCTCTGCTGCAACGGAACAGTTCCACGCGCTGTCTGCACAGATCAAGGCGGCGGAGACGCGCATGGCGGAGATCGCCGTGCTGAAAACGCATATCATCAACTACGCCAAGACCCGCGACGTTTACGCGGGCTACCGCAAGGCCGGTTACTCGAAAAAGTATCTCGCGGAGCATGAGAGCGACATCCTTCTGCACAAGGCGGCGAAGAACGCCTTTGACGAGCTGGGCGTGAAAAAGCTCCCTACCGTCAAGAGCTTGCAGGAGGAATATGCCAAGCTGCTTGCCGAAAAAAAGGCGGCGTATGCCGAATACCGGCGTTCGCGCGATGAGATGCGCGAGCTGCTGCTCCACAAGCAGAACGTGGATCGTATGCTGGGCAAGGATGAGCGCAGCGAGGAAAAGAAACAGGAGCATGACCGCCAGTAACGGCCATGCTCCCAAGCGTTTCGCAGAAACGCGCAGCCACACATTTATGTGTGTTCAAAGGGTTTCAGGGACGCTGCCCCTGACAAGCAGAGGGCAGTTTTCGCGGCGGCGGAAATTGCCCGAAAAGCAAAGTGGGTACCTCTTTGCCCTGCTTGCCCAAGTTATCCCGAATCCTTGATAACCATCAATACAGCATCCCGTGCGGACGGCAGGCGATTTTTACCGACATTTAATATAGCTTGTTGCAGCATCAATCGTCTGCACTTTGCTGCCTAACTTGGCATAGAATGTGCAGGTAGCTCTGTAATATGCGCCGCTAACACAACCGGTAGCGCTTCCCGACCAAGCGAAGGAACTTGTGCTATATGAATACTTGTCATTCCAGAAAGCATCCGGTTCCCAGGAGCTTCCGTTCCAGCGCTCTATTTTAAGGACCGTAAACCCAAGTTTATCAACAGTTTTCTTTGTGCTAACGTTTGCATTTACAGATATTTTACCTACACTTGGACTGCTGATAGATAAACTTGGGCTGTACATCAAATCTGCAGCTCTCGTTTGTGGCGACAGAATGACACATCTGTCTGATGAAAATGGATCGGAAGAGGCAATACCCGTAGGCTCAGAACGTTCTAACGCAAATGTGGTTGTTCCAAGCACTAACGTCATTGTGCATATAAGCACCAGCGATATGATTTCTTTGACTTTCATGTTAGGTGTCCTCCATATTATTTTGTATAGACTTCAAGAGAATCTATGATAAGCAAAACTTCCTCATATGGCAAATCAGTGTTAATAGTGTATATCATATAACCATTTGTCCACGTTGCGTAGACCATTGTACCTGTTTGTGTCAACGTATATGTTATACTATTTCTCTTGTACTTTTTATACTCTTCTTTGTTATCAGGTAAAACAACTGTTACTGCGCTCTCTGATTCAAGATGCTCATCAACTTTATATGATAATGAGTGTTGTTCGCTCTTATAGACTATATTCAGCACTTTGCCGCCTTTGCCACAGTTTCCGTATACTCTATCCACATCAAAGCCATCGGGCAAGTGCATCGGCAGCATGGGTATAATATCCAACTTATTAAGAGCATCATCGATTGATGGATAATCGATCGGCTCAATTATACCGTCATCCATAATTGTAATACTGTTATCATTTATGATGCTTCCATTGGCAGAATCGAAGGCTTCTTCCTCCTCCGGAACATAGTTCACAGAGAGATAACCGGCATCCCAATGAATCAAAGCGGTCCATATTCTAAAGTCAATAGCTTGAGCCACACCGGTGCCAAGAAGAAGCATCAATAAAATGCTAGTTGCGAACGCAAGCCGCGGCCTTTTATAAGCCATCCGAACACAAGCTGGACTCTCAGCCTCTAATTTTACAATAAGCTTACGCCTGCTGTCATGCAGGTAGTCCAACGTATCCAGACACTCATTTAGCAGTGCTTCGTCTCGCCGTTCAACGGGTTTGCATATTTCGGCTTCAAAAACAGAATCCACATATTCTATCTGAGCATCATATCTTTTTATCCTTTTTTGGTATTCACGATGATCGCCCATGACGCTTCTCTCCTCTTATACTCTTATATGGTCTATTGCATGGCAAGGTAACAGGATTTCTAAAAAAATTTTTTGATTCCATCATATATCTTATTTCGCAGCCGCATCAAGCGCATCTTTGTGGCCGCCTCGGATATACAAAGCAGATCGCTTATGTCCCTTACGCTTTTGTTTTCGACATAAAACAGATGGTATATCTGTTTTTCATTGTCGCTAAGCAAGCTCAAAATTCCATTTTTGATTTCTTGAATTTCGCTATCGCTAAAAATGTTGTCCGGCCACAATTCAAAGCTAAAATCATGCTTTAGCGTCATTCTGGAAAAGAGTGTTTCCTTCTTTGTGCGCCTACGTTGAGCCTTATAGTGGTCGGAAATTATGTTTTTAAGCGATCGCATCATCCAACCACCGATGTTCTCGTGATCCCTTAACTTCTCTATATTCTTTGAGGCAACATCAAAAACCGCATGCGCACAGTTTGCTGCGGCATCATTGTCAAAATTCACCTTGGGAAGGGCATAGCGATAGAGGAGAAAATAATACTGTTCGTAAAGATTACGAATAATCTCCGCATCGCTTTCTGCTTCTGTATCAAAACTTGCCATGTAAGATATTGCACTTCCCTCCATCTAAACTTTGTAATTATATATTAACACGGCACTGCTAATCACGTAAAGTGTTATAAGCAGTGATGAGTTAAACATTGTGTTAACAGATTCATCTCAAGTATTTCTGTTGATTCGTCCCAAGGTTGCTGCATACAGCCAGTATCAACTCGCATCTGTTAATAAAAACATCCAACTTTAGTCCGCACAGTCACAACAAAAGATTTTTGTTACTTTGCATTCCGTGAAACCATACCATATAAGAAAAGAAGAAAAGAAAGCTATAAGGTACAGAAACGATAAGGCACAGGAAGGAGATGTTTCCATTGGGTGAATGAAAAAGTTCCTGTAAATCATGAAACGGACAAGCTCATCGCTGTGGGAAGCAATGCAGAGTTGCAAAGGCTGAAGGGGTAATATATTATGCTTGATTATTGTCTAATATCCAACAACTGTGAAAGGAGTTTTTATGCAAAAGGGATTCTTAAGGAAAGCGGCATTTACATTGATAATGCTGTTGATTCTTGTTTCTGCCAGTTCGGCGTTAGCTGCGACGAATAGTAAAACTTATACCAATGCTAAAATAACCCATGTCTGGAAATGCGGACCTGTCAGCCGCTCCAGTGGAAGTACCAAGTTTACATCGGGCAAAGATGACAACACGCGTATTGTATTTGCGGTATCTGGTTTGGAACGATATCAGGTTGTAGAATTGGTGAATGCCTCCAATGTTTCTGTTAGCGGACAAGCGGAAGTTCCAACGGGGCAGTCATCTGGCACCTTGTCGGTATACTCCACGTACCAAACGATTTCTTCTATCTATTTGCAGATTCGAAACCCGTACTACAACACACCGAATGCGTCTAGAATGACCACGAGCGGAACATTCTCGGCAACCTATCAATAAAGCATAAGCTGGGGCGTATGCTTGCGTATGCGCTCCAAAGTCCTGCCTTTTGGCAAAGGAGACAAGGAGATGAGTAAATGAAGAAGATCATATACCTTTTAAGCGTCTTTTTTTGCATTATTGCTATATCTGCCTGCCAGCCCACGCCCGAAAAGGAGATAGTGGTGCATAAGGCGGCGGAACAATTAGAAGCTACGCTTGTTGAAAGCAATGATATGGAAACTGACAGCACCTTTATTTGCCCAAATAAATTGAATGAAAAAATACAAATGTCACATTTCAAGTTTGTGGCGGATACGGATATTGAGATAGGCCAAGCTGGAGGCTTTCATGTGTATGAAGCGACGCAAGATAGGTTTGGCCAAACCCGCTTGGATGAAATAGTTTCATACTTCTCTAAAGACCTCATCGGAGCGCGCTCCGGTGAAATGACGAAAGAAGATTTGGAAGAACTCATAGTCATTCTAAAAAGAGGAATGCCGAAAAAACAGCAAGACGGCTCCGTTCTGTATGAGCCATCTGCCGATAGCGCCGAAATAATCGAAAGCTTATCCGAAGAATTGCGAAATGCGCCTAACGAGGAATATATTCCCATTGCTGATTATGACCCGACTTTCCCATGCAATGTGGTTTTCAAAAACAGTTTGGAACAAAATGTTTATGTGTTTGCCGATGAAAATCAAATAGAAATTTTCCCGAAGAACGCCGGAACCATACAACTACAATCATGGATAATAAAGAACGGCGGTTGGGACGGAGAAGGTCCTGTTGTACTGGAACCCGTTTTATCCAAAGAAGAAGCGTTGACAATATCAAAAAACGTATTGAATGATTTGAAAATTGAAGGCTTTGAAGCGGCACATATTGAAGCGGCGCGTATGCTGGATGGATTCTTTGGCTATGCTACGGTCTCGGTGGGCTACCAAATAACTTTTTGCCGTGCAATCGATGGGCAAATTCCGTTTGACAGCAGCATATTGACCCCGGGGGTTTTGGGGTTTGAGGATGAAGCGGACTATATCAAACCCTGGCCGCAGGAAAGAATTGTGCTTATGGTGGATCAGGAGGGAATACGTTTCTTTCATTGGGAATATCCCGTTATTATAACGAATAAGTTAGAAAGCAACATGAAGCCTCTATCATTTGAGGCGGTATGGCAGCACGCGAAAGACCTGCTTATTCTTGGTTCCTCATGGGTAGCCGATGCTACCACAGTCGAGGATAGACATGTTACGCGAATTATGCTCACGAACTGCATGGTTCGCTCTACAAAGGAAAGGAACAAGGTTTTCCTCATTCCGACATGGCTGTTCATCGTGCAAAAAGAGAGCGCCTTGGACGGGCATATTTTACCATCCTATATAGCAATCAATGCATTAGATGGATCCCGTGTTGAAATGCACAATAATTTTTCCTAAGAAATATATTGCATGACCGCATTGAACCCCGCCACGCCTGCTTTCAAATTGTAAAAACCGGAGAAAGGAGAAATCCCGCATGAAAAAAGCCCCTTTGCGCCAGCCTCAGGCAGGCCATGCTGAGCCGTGCATTCCTTATCGGCGTTTCAGGCACGGTGCTGGAGCTGCTCCCTTCCACGGTGCAGGGCATATTGTCCGGCTTCCGCTCGGCGGAGTTCCTTTCCCACGGCTTCCACAGCGACCTTATCATGAGCGCACTGTCCTCAGATGCCATGGCATTGGCTTTGCCAATTTTAGCGGCGCTGCCGTATACCGCTTCCTTCATCGACGATGTAAAGAGCGGCTTCATAAAGGAGTATCTCCCCCGAACCATCGAATCGCGGTATATCGCGGGCAAGGCCGCGGCCTGCGCTGCTTCCGGCGGGCTGGCGCTGGGGATATTCATAGCCTACGGCTTTGCCGCGCTGCTGTTCCTGCCCATGGAGGCTTACCCCAAGCCTGGGGAAAGTGTGCCGAATTACTTTGGCAATCTAATGGAAACTGCGCTCATGTTCTTCGCCTCGGAGGCATTCTGGTCGCTTACAGGGCTGACCTTCGCCGCCCTCACGAACAGCAAGTATATGGCATATGCAAAGAAGGAAAAGAATGATATGAGAAAAACAAACGACAAGGCGCGGGAAGGAGATATTTCCATTGGGGGAATGAAAAAGTCCTTGTAAATCGCGAGCCGGACAAGCTCATCGCTATGGGAGGCGATGCAGATTCGCAAGGACTATAAGGTAGTATACATCGTTTTCCTTTGAAACTCAACTATTTTGAAGGAGACTTATGCCTTTGGCTTCGGCTTTGATTATCGTGCTTGCTGTTAATAGCATAGCTTTTACCGAGGCTACAACGTCCACGGTTGCTCTAAACTTCAAGAACCACTATATAGATACAAGAGGTATTCAATGAAAATAACGAATTATTAATTTGTTACCTTGCCTTTCTGTAAACCATATATAGATAAAGTGGGTAATGTATAAGATGTTTGAGCGGCAAAGAGATGAAAGGGCTTCGCCTTCCGAGCTGATAATGAAGCAGTCGTGCTTGTCCTTGGCGACATCAATACCCACGCAAATCATGATGGTACCTCCGGTATGTTTATTTGATGCTGGGTCCACAGGACGCTTTACTCTTGTAACCTTGTTCTACATAAACCGTCTGGCGGTATCTAACTGATTAACAATACTGTAAAGGACTGTGGTTGGAGCCTTTCAAGAACCGTCTTGCGGTAGGAGCTGATAACCAATCCACAGCATCCCTTACAGTGTAGCATACGCCCTTGGAGAGGGGCTCTAATAACTACTACTTTATAATACAAGGAGCTGATTCCATTGGGCGAATGAAAAGTCCTTGAAAATCATGAGCCGGACAAGCACATCGCCATTTGACGATGCAGATTCACAAGGGCTTAAAAAACATACTTGTTTCTAAATTAGCACTTAAGGATTCTGAAAGGAGAAACAAATGAAAAAGTTTGTATTTTTTATGATTGTTATGCTAATGTTTTTATCGGTTGTTTCCATAGCATTTGCTGATTCTACATACCCTAACTATCAGTGGAGGTATAGGATGCAAATTCAGCAGCAAGGCGACCAAAATGCACAGGTTGGTGCAATACAGCGTGTATTACATCAACTCAACTACGGCATTAACGTTGACTGGAATTTTGGCAGTACTACCAAAGCGAAGGTAAAGTCATTCCAGACAAATTCTTCTTTAACCGCTGACGGCATTGTAGGTGGCAGAACATGGGAGGCCTTGCAGGACTATCTCTCAAAAACCCGTCGAGATAGCAATGGATTTGATTATTATAAAGTGTCTTCTACTGAATACTTTGCGCATGGAACTGATGGCACATGGTGGCTCCTGACTGACAGCGGAACTTTTTCTAAGATAAGATAATGTAACCTGTTCTGTTAGCCGCATACCTGCCGGTATGCGGCACTTTCCTTTGGAAGAGGAGGCTAAAATGAAAAAAATCATAAGCACGCTATGGTTGGTCATAAGTTGTATATTGTTATGTGCCTGCCAACGCACTCCGGATAAGCCGGCGGTTATTGTTGGCGATGAACGCCAATACTTTGAACCCGCTTCTCAAGGCGGCAATCCGCTTACCGATGATCTCCCCGAAAGGTATGAGGGCATAATAGACGTAGAAAATAAAAATGTAAAAATCAAAATCGATGCTTCTGTAATATCCCCTGTATTGGAGCGGTATGCCGTTTTTTCCGCAAGGCCGGAGTTTATTTCCCAGGCTATGGTAGATAAGGCAAGGGCGGCGCTTATTGGCGATAAAACCATGTACGATCCGCTGTCCGTTACCGACCTTACACAGGAAGAAGTGCTTATTCGCCTGAGCTCATATAAACAGGCGCAGGCGGAGCTGCAAGGCAGAAATGAAAGCAGCCCATATATAGATGATATGATAGCTTTCTATGAGGAAAAGCTGAAAGCAGCCCCAGTGACTATTGATAGAACGGTTAATGACGGAAAATTCGGCGATAAACGATCCGTCGCCGAGCAAAAATCCGATTCGCCGCCGGTTCCTACGCTTCTGCCTCCCGGCAACGACTATAACCGGATAACGGCCTCTGTTGATCTTGGGAATGAAACCCTTGCAACGTTTTCCGCTTACCGCTCGGACAGCGGCAAGTTGAGCTATATACGTTTAGAAAATACGGGTACGGCATATCTTGCAAAGCAATATAGGGTAAACAGGGCGGACATAGAGGAGCTGAGTACCACTTTTTCTAAGGCTAAGAGCATGGCGCAGGAGGTTATAAAAAATATCGGGCTTGACTATATGGAGGCTTTTGCAGAGCTGTCCGTAACGGCAGTAAACCCCGTGGAAGGCCGGAATAGCCATGACTGCTACTTGTTTATATTTACAAGGGGATTTAACGGCCTGCCTGCCATGTACCATAAGCCCATGCTGGCGCGTGGCGAGGCTTCCGCCGCTTATGCCGAGCCTTGGGCGGACGAGTACGCCGCCGTTACTATTGATGATGCCGGAATAGTGTATTTCACATGGGAATCGCCCACCACGGTAAAAACGGTAAACGAAAGCGTGGCCTTGCTGTCCTTTGACAGGATTATGGAATTTCTTGCACAGCATTGCAGATCCTCCCTTTCATGGATAGATGAATCCATAAAGTCGATCAGCATCGAAATAACGGAAATACGCCTATGCATGGCGAAAATCAGCACGGGCGCAGACGAATACCTGTACGTTCCCGCATGGGATTTTATCGGCATTTCCCAAAGCGACATGGCCGACGGGACAACGGCAACGGAAAATGGCGCAGAACAGAGCTATTTCACCATCAACGCCATTGACGGCAGCATAATCGACAGAAATTTAGGCTATTGACCGCTAACTGACAAATTTACAACCCGTTTATACCTTGCTGCGGACTTGTTTACCGCGCACACCCGATAATAGGAGCATGAGGAAGAAAGGAGGTGCAACCCGTGCGGACGGTGGCTTCAAATCTCAGGCAGGCGGTGGGCTCGTGGGGCTTTTTGCTCTCCCTTGCGGGCGCGGCGCTCATTCCGCTCCTTTCCTCGGTTCAGGGGATACTGGCGGGGTTCCGCTCGGCGGAGCTGCTTTCCCCCGGCTTCCACAGCGACCTTATCATGGGCGCGCTGTCCTCCGAGGCCATGGCGATGGCCCTGCCCATACTCGCTGCGCTGCCGTATACCGCGTCCTTCATTGACGATGTTAAAAGCGGCTTCATAAAGGAATACCTGCCCCGCACCACCGTGCCGCGGTATATCGCGGGGAAGGCCGTGGGCTGCGCCGTTTCCGGCGGGCTGGCGCTGGCATTGGGGATATTCATAGCCTACGGCTTCGCCGCGCTCATGTTCCTGCCAATGGAAGCCTACCCTAAGCCCGGTGAAACCGTGCCGAATTACTTTGGCAATCTAATGGAGACTGCGCTCATGTTCTTTGCCTCGGGGGCCTTCTGGTCGCTGACAGGCATGACCTTTGCCGCGCTTACCGACAGCAAATACATGGCATACGCATCGCCCTTCGTGCTGTTCTATCTGCTCATAATACTGTATGAGCGATACTTCGATAAGCTTTTCGTGCTGTACCCCCGGGAATGGCTCAACCCGTCCTCAAGGTGGGTGTTCGGTAAAATAGGGGTGGCGGTGCTGCTCATAGAGTTCAGCCTGCTGATGGCCCTTGCCTTTGCATACGCCGCGAAAAGGAGGCTTGAGAGGATATGAAGCCGAAGCAGATTCTTGCCGTGACCCGGTACAACTTCCGCCGCTGGCATAAAAACCCAAGAATAGCAATCACCTTCTGCCTTGCGTTCGTGCTGTGCTTCCTGCTGTCCGACAAGGCGGTGAAGTTCGCCAAGGAGTATGAAACCACAATGCAGCTCGTGGAGGCATTTGTGTGGACGTTCGGGGACAGCAACTCAATACTTCTTTCCTCGCTGTTATTGCTGCTGCTCTTTGCGGACATGCCTTTCATATCAAGCGCCACGCCCTTTTACCTTATGCGCATAGACCGCAAGACCTGGCTCACGGGGCAGGCGGCGTATATCGCCTTGGCAACGCTTATATACCTTGCGTTCATACTGGTTTCCACCTCCCTGGTCTGTATGCGGCAAAGCTTCATAGGGGATATGTGGTCTGAGACCGCCGCAATCCTCGGCTACTCCGGCGCGGGGCAAAAGGTGGCCCTTCCTGCGCTTGTGAAAACGCTTGAAATGAGCCGCCCGTATGAGTGCATGGCGACCATATTCCTGCTGATGCTGCTTTACACCCTGCTCATGGTATTCGTAATGCTGCTGTTCAATTTACGGCGCGGTCAGCTTGCGGGGATAGCCGCCGTGTTCGCGTTCAGCCTGTTCGGCTTTTTACTCAACCCCCAGACTATAAAGGCTATATTCAAACTGCCGGATGCGCTCATGTACAAGGCCAACGTGGCGGTAGGCTGGCTTTCGCCGCTGAATCAGGCCACGTATCACATGCACAACTTCGGCTACGACCTGCTGCCAAGGCTCTGGCAGACGTATTTTATATTCGCAATGCTCATCGCCCTGTGCTTTTTCCTTTCCCTTCGGGCGGTGCGGAATTACAACTTTAACTTTGGCGGTACTGAAGCATGAACATTATTTCGGTCAAAAACCTATCCAAGGACTTCGGGCAGGAGCGGGTGCTGCATAACGTCACCCGCGATTTTGAAAAGGGAAGGATACACGGCATAGTGGGCAACAACGGCAGCGGCAAAACCGTGCTTATGAAGTGCATATGCGGCTTTCTCATCCCCACCGAGGGCGAAGTCATAGTCAACGGCAAGCGGGTGGGCAAAGACGTGGACTTCCCGCCCGGCCTCGGCCTGATAATCGAAACGCCGGGATTTCTGCCCAATATGACCGGCGTGAAGAACCTTGAGATATTGGCTTCGCTGAATAAAAAGATAGGACTTGAACAGATCGCGGCTGCTATCCGCCGCGTGGGGCTCGACCCGCTTATGAAAAAGCCCGTCGGCAAATACAGCCTCGGTATGCGGCAAAGGTTGGGCATAGCCCAGGCCATAATGGAGGATCCCGCGCTGCTCATTTTAGACGAACCGCTCAACGGCCTTGACAAGCATGGCGTTCGGGAGATGCGGCAGCTCATAAAGGGGCTGAAGGAGCAGGGCAAGACAATACTGCTGGCCAGCCATAATCAGGGGGATATAGACGAGCTTTGCGATACCGTGTGCGAGATGGACGCGGGAGTTATGACCATGATACGGGAGGAAAGTATATGAACCGACTATTCGCGGCGCTGATGGCTATATTGCTGCTTGCGCTGCCCATCGCCGCTTTTGCTGAGGGAACGGAAACGCCGCCCGCAGAGATCCAAGCGCCTGTAACTACACCGGAGCCCACGCCGGAGCCTACTCCGGTGGCGGACAAGCTGATAATAGACAGCTGGAGCCTGTACGACGGCATGGATAAAACATACCAGCAGGGCTATGTGCCCCGCATAGTGAACGGCTGCTGCTATATTATATTCCCGCTTATCGGCGAAACCTATGACGGCAAGGTGACGGTAACCGCCGACCTCGGCGCGACGGCGGACAGCCCCTTCGTTTTCGGCAACTATTCCCAGACCGCAGCCGGCTGGGGGCGGTATGTGTTCATGTTTGAAATACCGCTTGTAAAGGGGCGGATAAACGGCTCCTACCCCGTGACGCTGAAGGCGGACTACCTTGACGTGCTGGGCCAGCAGAAGCAGCAGAGCTTTACCGTGTTCGTGACGGTTGCAGACGGCAAAAAGCCCAAGGACCCCGACGCAAAGGAGGCCGCCGAAAAGCCGGAGCTTTTCATATCCGCCTGCGAGATAACGCCCGACACCGTCGGTGGGGACGGGGAGTTTTCCGTGAATGTCAAAATAGACAACATAGGCAGCATACGCGCAAGAAGCGTCAGGCTTACATACGGCAGCGAAGCCGAGGGCATACTGCCCTACGACACCAACAACGCTATATTGCTTGAAAATATAGCGTCGGAGGAAAGTGCCGAGGCCGCGTTCAAAATGAGGACCACAAAGGACGTAATAGCGGGGAACAGGGCGTTTTTCATAACATTGGATTACGTCGATCTTTACGGCGGCGTTTACACCGCCACGCGGCAGTTCCTCGTGAACGTCACCCAGCCTGCGGAAATGACATACGACGCCATATCCCTGCCCAAGAGCGTCACCGCGGGCGAGACCTTCACCCTGCCCGCCAACGTGTTCAACATCGGCAAAAGCCCGCTCAGGAACGTCACCGTGAACCTGACCGGCGCGGGGCTTTTCCCCACGTCAAGCGTGTTTTTAGGGGATATTCAGCCGGGGCAGGCGGGCTACGGGGAGATGAAGGTGTTCGTGGGTATGCTCTCCATGACCGAGGGCTACACCGAAAGCTACGGCAAGACCACAGGCGTATACACCATATCCTACAAGGACGACGCGGGGGAGGAATACGCGGTGAGCGTGGACTTCGCCACTGAGATACAAAAACCCGTGATAGAGGGCGAAAAGACCGACGCCGAAAAAAAGGCCGAGGAGGAGCAGAAGCGCGCCATGAGCCAATGGTGGATAAGCGCCCTTGCGGCCTTCGCAGTTATTGCGATAATCGTCGCGGTAATTGTGGTAAGCAGGTTTGCAAGGATGATGAAGATGAAATAACGTTTTTGCCGCTGTGGAGGCCGGTTCCTCTATGGCGGCTTTTCTTTTTCAACGTTTCCCGAACGAAATATGCGTTGTTTGCTGCTGCGGTGTATGCCGCATTATGCTCCTCTCCTTTTGCAAATCAAATCAGAGTTTATGACAGCTTACCGTCTGAATTTTCATAAAGAAATAAATGCTCAACCAATATGGATGAGTGAATTCCATTACCCTTAAAAGAACGCATGACGGAGTATGAAACCCGTCTGCCAAGCGCTGTGAAAGCCGTATGGTTTCACGGCGCTTTTTGTTTGCATCCGGTTCCACGGCGCGCCCGCTCACCTCCGTTTTTCTTGGCTTTCCACATAAAAATCAAGATTTTGCGGAGGTATCTATGAAAACAGTAAATCTTAGGGATTTCTATCAATCCATTTATGACCACGATTGCCTATACGAAGTGCCGGACGAGGTAGCAGAACTGCTTATCCTGTATAAGCGGCGAGAAGAAGCTCATCGCAGGCTGACATATAAGTACAGGGCATATTTTTCTCTCGACTGCTGTGACGGCATTGAGAATGAAGCTGTACATAATTCACCATCTGCCGAGGAGATCTTTTTTCGATATGCAGACAATGTTGAATTGTGTGCAGCGCTGCAAAGGCTTACGGATAAGCAGCTTAGAAGGCTGTATGCGAGATACTTTCTCAATATGAAATACACCGACATAGCCAAACGGGAAAATGTGAATGAAAGCACAATCAGATGTTCTATTCAATCGGCATTATCCAGGCTTGAAAAATCAATTTAAAAAAGTTAGGAACAGAGGGCCGATTTTCCCGGTTTTTGTTCACGGTTATTGAGAGGGATGTTTTTTTCTCTCGATTGAACGTTGACAACTTCATATCCGACAGTTTAGATACCGAGCTTTCCATGCAGCGAGCAGTGCGGCGCATACGCGAAGACTGCCTGCGGGGCAACCCGTAAAAAGGATGACATCCAAGGCAGGAGCGAGAATATTCCCGCCGTAATCCCTTTGTAGCGTGAGGAGAATGCCAAGACCTGCATAGAAAATAATGAGACTTCCGCACAGTCGAGGTTAAGTCCCAGAGTGCGGCTCTGTCGTTGGCAGGGTGGTGAAAATCCAATGCGTCCCAACGCGTGGGACGGTCTAAGCTCTCGCCCAAAACACATCGGGGAGCAGCGGCGAATAGATGTGTGATTGTATGGAAGAAAAACGGAGGTGGGCGGCGGTCAATTCCGCGTGTCCGGAGGCAAAATTAGTCGCCGCCCTTCTGTTTTTGACACAGCATTCTTTATGGAATCATTTAAATTCGCACATTTGCGCCATAGCGAATCTGTCTGTATGCTAAATACAGCAGGTGCTTTGCTATGGCAATTTTCATATGGAGAGGAGGAATAAGATGGAGCAGCCGTCAAGGAGCATCTGTGAAAAGCGAACTTATACCGTCGAGGAGGTCGCCATGCTGTTAGGAATCAGCCGTACCTCCGCTTATGAGTTTGTCAAGAAGGGCGAGGTAAAGTTCGTAAAAATCGGTGCTTCAATACGAATATCGAAGAAGTCCTTTGATGAATGGCTGGATCAGCAAAACATTTAGCAAAGGAGAAAAACAATGGCATCTATTAAAAAAAGAAGAGGGACGTTCTCCGTCGTATATACCTACGAAAATGAGAGCGGAGAAAAAAAGCAGCGTTGGGAAACCTTCAAGACCTATGCGGAGGCGCATAAGCGCCGTGCTGAAATCGAGTACAAGCAGAACGAGGGTACATTCCTGCCTCCGAATAAGCAGACCGTAGAGGAGATCATGAAGGATTATGTGGCACTGTATGGTGAGAAAACATGGTCGTATTCTACCTTCAATTCCAACTGCGCCCTGATCGCGAACTATATCGTTCCCATCATCGGTGATAGGGAGATGATGGAAATTACGCCGCGAGAAGCAGACAAATACATCAAGACGCTGCAAAGGACACAGCCCGTTGAGGTTGGCGGCAGGCGAAGAAAGACGGAATACATGACTCCGGTGAACATTGAAAAGGTGATAAAGTTGCTCAGATCCGCTTTCAAACAGGCGGTGCGTTGGGAGGTTATCGCGCGCAATCCGTTTGACTTTGTAACGCTCCCAAAGGTCGAAAGGAAACCGAGGGAAATCTGGACGGCGGAAATCATTCGCAAGGCGCTGGACAGCTGCAAGGACGCAAAGCTGTTTGTCGCTATGAATCTCGCGTTTGCCTGCTCCTTGCGAGTGGGCGAAATCCTGGGTCTGACATGGGATAATGTCAATATAAGCGATGAGGATATCGCAAAGGATAACGCCTCCGTATATGTCGATAGAGAGCTTTTCAGAGCGTCAAAGGAAGTGATGGACACGCTTGGAGATCGGGATATCCTTTTTGTGTTTCCGCCCGTGATGAGCTGCCCAAAGACAAGGCTGATACTTAAAACGCCTAAGACCGCTACCAGCGTCAGGCGCGTATGGCTTCCGAAAACCCTTGCCTATATTCTGCGGGAATGGCGGGATACGCAGCAAAAGCAAAAAGAATTTCTTGGAGATGAGTATTTCGACTATAATCTTGTGGTTGCGCATGGCAACGGGCGCCCTTGTGACTGCAAAATCATTGAAAAGAGCTTCAATCGCTTAAAGGAGGAGGCCGGACTGCCAAACGTTGTGTTCCACTCGTTGCGCCATTCAAGCACGACTTACAAGCTGAAGCTCAATCACGGCGATATCAAGGCGACGCAGGGGGATACGGGGCACGCGCAAGCGGATATGGTAACAAAGGTTTACGCGCATATTCTGGACGAGGATCGAAAAGTAAATGCGCAGAAGTTTGAATCCGCATTCTATGCCAACCCGGATTTGCGCGATGTAAAACCTCCTGCGGAACAAAAGACAGCCATTGATCTCGGCGTGCTCATCGAGCAGCTGAAACAATCGCCGGAGCTTGCTCAAGCACTTGCGGGATTGATTGTTGGATAAGGTTTGCTAATCTCAAATTAGCAAGATGAGCAAAATTTGGTGCCAAGCCACGAAAACCGACCTAACGCCAATTAGCAAATTTCGAGAGGGGAAAAAAAATGAAGATAAGCAGCAATAAAAAGCAAAGCAGCTTCCGGGCAAAGGAAAAGCCCGAAAAAGTTAGACTTTATCGGGCTTTTTGGCGTCCCCGGCGCGATTCGAACGCGCGGCCTTTCGCTTAGGAGGCGAACGCTCTATCCTGCTGAGCTACGGAGACAGATATGGATTTTTCAAGGATTGCAGCTCATTAGGTGTTAGGTCACCTCACACTTAGGAGGCGAACGCTCTATCCTGCTGAGCTACGGAGAGATATACAACAGATATATTATATGCTCGGAAGGCATTTTTGTCAAATAGATGTTGGTCAGGGCTGCCGATAACATTTGCATTTTTGTAGAAAAAATATCGGTAGTTGACATAAGTTGCACTTAGTGTTAGCATCAAAATATCAAATCTGAATTATATCTTGTCGGCTTGCCGATAATAATAACAAAACAAATTTTTTAGGAGGAAATATGGATTACCCAAAGACAGGCAACGAAACCTACGTCAGTTTCTCTATTTCCAACACCATGCTTGAGGGCCTTGGCAAGAGTACCATCACCCGCGAGCCGGTATCTGCGGACTATCTCAAGGAACTGTTCGCAAAATACGGTGTTATCGTCTCTATCAAGCCCGAGCAGCAGCCTCTCCTCCGCCGGGTAAACGAGCTTTACGGCCTGAACCTCGAGATACCCGAAAATCTCAAGATAATTCAGCTCTCCGAGCAGCACAGGCGGCTGGTAGTTATAACCGCCATGGGTCTACGCCGCAAGAGCGGTACCCTGCTCCCCAGCTATACCAATGAGGAGCTTGAGGAAGCTACCTTCGGCTTTGATAAATTCTACGTACAGAGCGTGCACTACGACGATCTTGTAAAGGAAAACGAGACTCTCCGTAAGAACCTGGACGCGGAAATTGCATGGCGGACCCGCGACGATTGATGATTCATATTGAACACTGAGCTTACAAAAAGGCGGCGAAAGCCGCCTTTTTGTATTATTCAATATTCCTCCGCAGTAAAGCATTGTAACGTTGGCAACCTGTCCAAAAGCTTATGGGCGGCCAGCCGGTTTACTATTTCCGCCTTTTCCTGTCCCTCCAGCTGCGCGATGTCGGCATAGCCACACAAAAGCTGCATCAGCCGCCCGCTGTCCATTTTTATATCTACAGGTCCTTTGGAAGGCTTTCCTCCGAATGTAAACACGCCGTTGTTCTCCGGTATGACGCTATCGGTAACCTCCACAGTCACATCGTCAAAGCCCGCAAGCTCATGTAAAAGCCCTGGTACATTCAGCGCTCCCATTGCCGTGGTATTCGCCAAACTACCTCGTATTCCCTTTGGAACGCCCATAAGCAGCAGCTCCGCAGTTCCGCGCACCATCATTCTCCTGCCCCTTGCCATAGCGCCGAGGGTGCTCAGCAGCCCCCGTGCCGCCCTGCCCCTCGCCATGAACTCAATGCAGTTCACTTCCTTTTCGGCGCCGTAATACAGCGCATAGCCCAATGTTTTGCCTTCCTTTATATAGCGCAGCAGCCGCCCTCCGTCCGGTTGATAGCCCCGGAGAGTATTCTGCATATTTGCCAGCGTGCGCATAACGCGGCCTGAACAGTTCCGCATCACATCGTTGTAAAGCGGCAGCAGCTCGGCGGCAAAGCTGTCGTCACAGGCGGAATCCACCGCATAGCAGGAACCTCTGAGCCTGGCCTTCTCACTCAACTCCATCATACCCGACGCGGAGGAGGGATATTGCATGCACCATTCATATATCCTGAAATCTACCGGGGACTGGAACAGCACAAATGCGCCTTTGCCTCGCGCATTGCGCTCAAAAAGCTCCATGCAGCGCCGCATAAGGCCCCTGTGCCGGTATGCGGGCGCGGTAGCTACTCCGCACATTATAACAGAGGGCACCCCACGTCCCCGTATACAGAGGGTATACGGCCGCCCATGTATCATGGATACCAGTTTTCCTTCCTCAACGGCTGCAACACTGTATTCGCCATTCCATTGTTCCGACATAAACCAGCGGCAAAAGCCGTCGCTATCCCCGAAGCACTCCTGCCAAAGGGCAGATGCTTGCTCCTTATCCCTGTCCTGTAAGAGTCGAAATTCAGCCATACAGACCTCCGGTTTTTACGCTATATTCCGAGATACCCTTTCAGCACCTTCAGGGTATTGTAAACGCCGTCCTTGTGGCTGCGCTCGTAGCCGTGGCTGGCGTAAACGCCCGCGCCTATGAGCCCGTGACGTATGTCGCATCCTGCCCTTAGAGTGGCCTCTACATCCGAGCCGTAATGGGGGTATACGTCTACGGCGTAATCCGCCTTCTCGGCCTTTGCGGCTTCAATGAGCTTGCCCGTCACTTCATAGCTGTATGGACCGCCGGAATCCTTGGCGCAGATGGATACCTGACGTTCAGTACAGGTAAGGCCGTCGCCGACGCAGCCCATGTCCACGCTTATAGCCTCCGTAACGCCCGTAGGCAGCGAGGCGGAACCGCCGTGTCCCACTTCCTCATATACCGTGATATGGGCGTACACCGGGCGCTGTGGCTCTCTGCCGCTTTCCCTGATGTATTTGCAAATGCCCAGCAGTATGCCTACGGACAGCTTGTCATCCAGGAATCTGCTCTTTACGTACCCGCTCTCTGTTATCCTCGCCCGGGGCTCAAAGCAAACTATGTCCCCAACCTCTATGCCAAGACTGCGGGTATCCTCTTTGGATTTTACGTCCTCGTCCAGCACTATCTCCTCTGTGTCGAAGCTGCGCTTCGCATCGCCGTATTCGCCGTTCACGTGTACAGATGCGTTGCAGAGCTGGCAGGTTCCCTCGATAGCCCTGCCGCTTCTGGTATACACCCGCACGTTTTCCGCCTCGGCGTTATTTGGCTGCATTCCGCCTATGTTGGTTATGCGCAGCCTGCCGTTTGACTTTACCTCGGCTACCATGCCGCCCAGTGTATCCACGTGTGCCTCAAGCAGCAGGCCGTCTTCGCTGCCTCCCTTTACCGTAACCAGCACGCCGCCCTTCTGTGTGCGCTCCGCCATGAAGCCCAGCATCTCAAAGCTCTCCTGCACCCACCGTGCGGCGCGCTCCGTGTAGCCGGACGGGCTGTCTATGCCTATAAGCTCAATGGCCTTATCCGCCGCGTAATCGGCATACGTATATTCAAGTTCCATTTTTCTGCCTCCGTCGTTCCTATTTTGTTTTATTGTATCACAAAAGGGCCGCCCGGTGGACAGCCCTTTGAAATAAGCCTTTTTGATTACTTTGCGTCGGCCTTGGCCTTGAGGTCCTTGGCGCGGTCGCTGAGCATCCTGTATATACTATAACCTTCCATCATGATTTCAATCCACGCCCCCCGTGCGGGGGGCGACCATGACTGCGATACAGAGCCTTATCCGGGACGCCGATTTCAATCCACGCCCCCCGTGCGGGGGGCGACCATGACTGCGATACAGAGCCTTATCCGGGACGCCGATTTCAATCCACGCCCCCCGTGCGGGGGGCGACCATGACTGCGATACAGAGCCT
>OHPO01000537.1_pt1 | contig 19617 bp, 18 predicted proteins | sample 1577741 | NCBI WGS metagenome assembly OHPO01 (sample SAMEA3879574, study PRJEB24766) | human gut metagenome | biome: human-associated habitat; feature: feces | place: USA | collected 1985/1987
GGCAGCAGCCGTCGTAGTGGGTCATCTCACCGGCAGCGCGCTGCTCGGCGTGCAGGGCTTCCAGACGCTCCTCGGTGCAGAAGCAGTAGTACGCCTTGCCGGCCTTGACCAGCTGCTCGGCATACTGCTTGAACATGCCCATGCGCTCGCTCTGGACATAGGGGCCGACAGGGCCGCCGATGTCGGGGCCCTCGTCCCACGTCAGACCGGTGGCCTTCAGCGTATTGTAGATAATGTCGGTGGCGCCCTCGACCAGACGGCCCTGATCGGTGTCCTCAATGCGCAGGATAAAGGTGCCGCCGTTGTGGCGCGCCTGCAGATAGGTATACAAAGCCGTGCGCAGATTGCCTACATGCATATAGCCTGTGGGGGACGGCGCAAAGCGGGTACGAACATTTGCCATAGTGATTTCCCCTTTTTCTAAGTTGCGTAAGTAGTTTTATTATAAGCGCATCGGCATTAGGTGTCAATGCGGAAGGCGAAGCTGGAGAGTAGAGTTTAAAATTAAGAGTTTGGATTTGGTGTACCCGCCGCGCGGGCACATTTTTAGTATAAGGCGTAGGGCGGGGTGCCCCCACCCCGCCGGGAAAGCCGAGCCGCTGCGGCAGCCTCCGTGTCGGCTCGGCAAACTGGAATTTATCTACGTGTTCCATCATCATTAAAATATTTTTTCAAAGCTTTCTCTGTCGGATAAATTGATCCAACCATAATAAAACATTGAATTGTCACAAGAATCAAGCCCGCAAATCCAATCGTATTCTTATCACTATGGTATAACGGAATATGTATCAAAGCAGATGGTATAAGCATTACCCATCCTATTTTCAACCAAAGTTTTCCACAATAGTCGTGAGCAAATTTCCATGTATCCATATTTTTCATGGAGCGAGTTGTTCTATATCCAAGCATACCATTTATATGCTCCGGGCAATGTTTCCACATCATTCTTCCTACAATAATCATAACAACGGGAATTATCATATCACATATTAACATAAACCACCAAAACCACATAAAGTACACCTCCGTAAATTCCGATTTGTCCGTCTTACACCAGCCCAACCTCCCGCGGCGTTATACCAAAAACGCCTCAAACCGGTGCAGGTCGTCAATCTTCACGGTGGCGCGGTAAAAAACGCCGTCCTCGCGGTATTCCTCCGCCGCTACGCTGCCGCGGCTGCGCAAAATGTCGGCCAGCGCCAGCTTGTCATAGGGCAGCACCAGCTCGATCGTGCGCACACGGTGGCCCAGCACATCGTCCAGCTTGGCCAAAAGCTCAGGCAGGCCGCAGCCGGTCTTGGCGCTCGTCAGCAGAATGTCCGGGTCAAACGCAACGGCGTTCGCCATATCGCATTTGTTGTAGACCACCAGCTGGGGGATGCTCTCGCAGTCAAGGCTACTCAAAACTTCATCGGTCACGGCCAGCTGTTCGGCGGCCTGGGCTATAACTTTGCTAACCCTGCGCTGGTTGGCCGTATCGTGCTGTTCTTGGGCTTTACCTCCCGCATGACGGCTTACGTTTACCCGGATATGTCAGTGGACGCCCTGGCATCCGCTACCCCGTTGAACGCAGCCGTTGACCTGCACAGCGTCAGCTTTGTGGATATGTTGCTGGGCATCCATGGCGGCATGATGGGCGAAACCTGTGTGATCGCCATCCTGCTGGGCCTGGCTTATCTGCTGTTTACCCATACCATCGAGTTCACCATCCCGGCTTCCATCGTTGGCACTATGTATGTTCTGACCCTGCTGGCTACCCGTGACCCGTACATTGCCCTGCTGGACTGCATGTCCGGCGGCCTGCTGTTCGGCGCCGTGTTCATGGCGACCGACTATGTGACCAGCCCGTTCACCACCAAGGGCAAGCTGTTCTATGGCGTGTTCATCGGTCTGGTCACCTTCCTGATCCGTAACTTTGCCAGCATGAACGAAGGCATGAGCTTCGCCATCCTGCTGGGCAACCTGATGACCCCGTGGTTCAACGCCTGGGGCCACCAGACGCCGCTGGGCTACAAAAAGCCCAAAAAAGCCAAGAAAGGCGGTGCTGAATAATGGCTGAAAATCAGAATACCGAGAAGCAGAGCGCCTTCAAGGAGCTTGTGCTGCCCGTTATCGTGCTGGTCGTTATCTGCTTGGTCTGCAGCGCACTGCTGGCTGTGCTGAACGATGTCACCGCCCCCATCATCGAGGCGAACAACCACGCCGAGACGCTGGCCGCCTATGTCTCCGTCCTGCCCGAGGGCACCGTCACCGATGACATGACTGAGGTCGAAGGCCTGACCACCGATGGTGTGGAGGGTGCTGTCACGACCTCCGCCGGTGCGGTTGCGGTCAAGGCCGCTGCGTCCGGCTACTCCGGCAAGGCTGTCACCGTCTATGTTGCCTTCGACACCGAGGGTGCGATCTCCGCCATCTCGATCGACGGCTCCACCCAGACCACCGGCATCGGCTCCAAGGTCTCCAATGACGCCTTTGCCTCCGGCTTTATCGGCTGGAATGGGGGAGAGGTTGCCTCCGGCAGCCCCGTGGACAGCATCGCCGGTGCAACGTATTCCAGCAACGGCGCGTTCAACGCCATCAATGCAGCCATCGACTGCTACAATAACGAGATCAAGGGGGTGCAGTAACGATGAACGAAAAACCGAGCAAGTGGAAGGTTTTTACGGCCGGTATCATCCGTGAAAACCCCGTTCTGCGTCTGGTGCTGGGCTGCTGCTCCGCACTGGCCGTCACCACCACCGTTTCCGGCGCCGTGGGCATGGGTCTGGCCATGACCTTTGTTCTGGTCTGCTCCAACATTGTTATCTCGGCACTGCGCAAGGTCATCCCGGCCAAGGTGCATCTGCCGTGCTACATCGTCATCATCGCCACCTTCGTCACCGTTGTGCAGATGGTGCTGCAGGCGTTCATCCCCGACCTGTACAAGGCGCTGGGCGTCTATCTGGCGCTGATCGTTGTCAACTGCATCATCCTCGGCCGTGCCGAGATGTTCGCCTGCAAAAACACCGTAGCGGACTCCGCACTGGACGGACTGGGCATGGGCATCGGCTACATCCTGACGATGCTGCTCATGTCCTCCATCCGTGAGATCATCGGCAGCGGTACATGGATGGGTATCACGATCATCCCCGAGAGCGTTGACCGCATGACCGTCATGAACTCCGCCCCGGGCGGCTTCTTCGTGTTCGGCTGCCTGATGGCCGGCTGTGTCTGGCTGGAGCGCAAGCTGAACAAGCCCATCGAGCGCAAGAGCTGCGGCGATGTTATGCTGGAAAAAATTGACGCCGCTAAAGAAGAACAGAAGGAGGGTGCCGCACAATGATTTCTCATATCGCAACATTTGCCACCATCTTCTTCAGCATGATCCTCGTCAACAACTATGTGCTGGTGCAGTTCCTCGGCATCTGCCCGTTTCTGGGTGTCTCCAAAAAGCTGGATTCCTCCGTGGGCATGGGTGCCGCCGTTATCGTTGTCATGGTCATTGCCACGGCCGTGACCTTCCCGCTGCAGATCTTCCTGCTGGATGCCTATGATCTGGGCTATCTGCAGACCATCATCTTCATCCTCGTCATTGCCGTCCTCGTGCAGCTTATCGAGATCACGCTGCGCAAGTATATCCCGGCCCTCTACCAGAGTCTGGGCGTCTACCTGCCGCTGATCACCACCAACTGCTGTGTGTTGGGCGTGACCATCCTGGCTGTGCAGGATTACACCAAGGTTTATGAGGCACAGGGCTTTGGTATGGCTTATGCCGAGGCTTTGATCTGCGCCGCCGGTGCAGGTGTGGGCTTCCTGGTTGCCATGCTGCTGTTCTGCGGCGTTCGCCAGCGCGTGGAGCGCTCCAACCCGCCGGAAAGCTTTAAGGGCCTGCCTATCACGCTGGTGTCTGCTGCCATTACTGCCATGAGCTTTATGGGCTTTGGCGGTCTGGTAGAAAACATCATCGCCGCACTGATGTAAGGGGGAGAAATCGATGAATAGTATTGCCTTCGCCGTCATCGTGCTTGTTGTTCTGGGCTTGGCGGGCGGCATTATTCTGGTGCTGGCTTCTAAGTTTATGGCTGTGTACGAAGACCCGCGCATTGCGCAGATCACCGAATGCCTTGCAGGCGCCAACTGCGGCGGCTGCGGCTATGCCGGCTGCGGTGCTTACGCCGAAGCCGTCCTCAAGGGCGAAGCGCCCATCGGAAAGTGCGCCTCCGGCGGCAACGAAGCGGCGCAGGCCATGGCGGCCATCATGGGCGTCAAGGCGGAAGCCGTCACCCGTAAGGTCGCGCTGGTGCGCTGCTCCGGCGAGAAGATCTATGACGCGGACGGCAATCTGACCAAGGGCGCGAAGATCAAGGGCAACTACGAGGGCCTGAAGGACTGTCTGGCCGCCTCCAAGATCGGCGGCAACGGCCCTGTGTCCTGCAAGTTCGGCTGTCTGGGCTACGGCACCTGCGTCAAGGCGTGTAAATACGGCGCCATGAAGGTGGTCAACGGCGTTGCCCATGTGGACGAAGACCTGTGCGTTGGCTGCATGGCCTGTGCCAACGTATGCCCCCGTCACCTGATCGTCCCCGTGGAGCCTGACCGGAACGTGGTCATCGCCTGCGCGTCTCTTGCCAAGGGCGCTGTCACCACCCGCGGCTGTACCGTGGGCTGCATCGGCTGCGGCCTGTGCAAGAAGGTCTGCCCCAAGGACGCCATTACCGTGGAAAAGAATCTTGCCCGCATCGATTACTCCAAGTGCGACAACTGCGGCCTATGCGCCACGGTCTGCCCCAAGAAGCTGATCAGGGACTCCAACGTGGAGAACCTCGGCGAGCCGAAGCCTGTTGTGCAGCAGACGTAACCCCCAACAAATTGCGCGGCAGACCTCTGCGGAGGTCTGCCGCAAGCTCTATGGAAAAGGGCGGAGCCGTGCGGACGGCTGCGGCGCTGACCCCCTTTTTTGAATGGGCGGGTACGCTTGCGAATATAATAGAACCGGCCGGTTTTGGGGAATACAGCCCTGCATTTTCCATGCAGAAGTGGGCGCTGACCTGTTTCTACTGCCGGTAGAGTAGGGTATTCTACTGTAGGTAGGAAAGATACGGCTGTTTTCTTCCCGGGGGGCGTGGCGTTTTCCCGAGAATGTGTGTTACAATAAGCCCAAGAATCGGACGATACCGTTTCCCCTATTATTTTCAGGAGTGTGAACCTCATGCCTAACTACAATATTGTGACCGATTCCTGCTGCGACCTGCGGCCGGAAACGTATGAGCAGCTGAATCTGACCGTCGTTCCTCTGAGCATGGAATTCCGGGGGCAGGTGCGCGAGGATAAAAGCGACGACAGCATTAAGGAAGTTTACGCGGCTCTGCGCGCCGGAGAGAGTGCTCAGACCGCCGCAGTCAACCCGGACCGCTGGCTGAACGCCATGGAGCCTCATCTGGCAGAGGGAAGGGATGTATTGGTGATGGCCTTTTCTTCCGGCCTGTCCACTACCTACCAGTCTGCCGTCATCGCGGCGGAGGAGCTGCGGGAAAAGTATCCGGAGCGGACGATATATGTAGTTGACACTCTCTGCGCGTCCCGTGGTGAGGGACTGCTGGTGTGGTACGCTTGCAAAAAGCGGGATGAGGGCATGACGCTGGACGAGCTGCACAAATGGGTGGAGGACACGAAGCTCCATCTGTGCCACTGGTTCACCGTGGACGACCTGATGTATCTGAAACGCGGCGGTCGTATCAGCGCTGCCACCGCCCTTGTGGGCACCATGCTGAAGGTCAAGCCTGTGCTTCATGTGGACAACGACGGTCACCTGATCAATATGTTCAAGGTGCGCGGCCGCAAGGCATCTCTGGAGGCCATTGCCAATAAGCTGGGCGAGCTGGGCGGCAATTACGACAACAGCACGGTATTCATCTGCCACGGCGACTGCATCGAGGATGCAAAATATGTGGAGAACATTCTGAAGACGAAGTACGGCGTCAAGGAAGTGCTGATCAACTACACCGGCGCTGTCATCGGCTCCCACTCCGGCCCCGGCACCATGGCAGTATTTTTCCTGGGCGATCACCGGTAACGGAAAATCATTTCATACTGCATCCGCCCCGGCTCCCCATCGTGTAGCCGGGGCGGTTTTCGTGATTTGGGAAATCGGAACTTCCAACAAAAACCAGCCGGAGAAAACGTCGATTTTTCAGAAAATTCCCGTGGAAAATTCATATTGACTTTGCACAAAAATCGATATAGAATACTGTGCAAAAAGCAAAAAATGAGGTGACATACTTGGCAGATATGCATACGAAGGACCTGACCACCGGGTCGCCGATGAAGCTGATACTTTCCTTTATGCTGCCGCTGGTTTTCGGACTGTTGTTTCAGCAGGTTTACAGTATGGTGGATACCATTGTGGTGGGGAAATTTCTGGGTGTGGACGCGCTGGCGGGGGTCGGCTCTACCGGTTCTATTACGTTTCTGGTGCTGGGACTGTGCAACGGCGTGTGCGCCGGGTTTGCCATTCCCGTGGCGCAGAAATTCGGACAGCGGGATTTTGACGGGCTGCGCCGGTTCGTCGGTAATATGATCTGGCTCAGCTGCGTCATCGCCGCAGCGGTGACGCTGGTCACGACGCTGCTGTGCCGCCAGATCCTCCTTTGGATGGACACCCCGGCGGATACGTTTTCCTTTGCCTACGACTATATTTTCGTGATTTTTCTGGGCATCCCCGCGACCATGCTGTACAATCTTCTGTCGGGCATTCTCCGGTCGCTGGGAGATTCCAAAACGCCGCTGGTGTTCCTGATCATGTGCAGCCTGCTGAACGTGGCGCTGGACATCGTGTTTATTCTGACGCTGAATATGGGCGTCGCGGGCGCAGGCTGGGCGACGCTGCTGAGTCAGCTGATCTCCGGTGTGCTGTGCCTGTATTTCATCGTGAAGAAATTCCCGATTCTCCATTTGAAGCAGGACGATCTGCGGCTGCGGAAAATCTATGTCCGGAAGCTGCTGAATATGGGCTTGCCCATGGGCTTGCAGTATTCCATCACCGCCGTCGGCAGCATTCTGCTGCAAACGGCGGTCAACGGTCTGGGCGCGACCGCCATGGCCGCCGTCACCGCCGCCAGCAAGGTCCACCTGTTCCTCTGCTGCCCCTTTGACGCCATGGGAACCACCGCCGCTACCTACGCCGGACAGAATCTGGGCGCGGGGAAGCTGGACCGGATTCACCAGGGGGTCAAGGACTGCACGGTACTGGGCATTATCATCTCCGCTGCGATTTTTGTGATCACCTGGTTTGGCGGCAGTGCCATGACCACACTGTTCCTGGATACGGCGGACGGGGCGAGCGTCGACATGGTGGTGCCCATGGGACAGCAGTTCCTGCTGATCAATGCGGCGTTTGCCATTCCGCTGCTGTTCGTCAATCTGCTCCGCTTCACCATTCAGGGGTTGGGCTACTCGGAGTTTGCAGTGTTCGCGGGAGTGTTCGAGATGGTCGCCAGAGGTGCCTTCGGGCTTTGTCTGGTGCCGGTGCTGGGGTATACGGCGGCGTGCTTCGCCAGCCCTGCGGCATGGGTGATGGCTGATCTGTTTCTGTTCCCCGCTTATTTCCACTGCATGAAGAAGCAGGGGTATTCCTTCAAACCGACGAAGGTCAGTGCAGCGACAGAATAAAATATCAAAAAATGATGGCAGGTCTCCGGTAAGAGACCTGCCATTTTATGTTTTCACTGCTCTTGAAGCTGGTCGATTTCCTTAGCGATGGTGCAGCTGCTCTGGTAGACGCAGCTGCCGTAGCAGCAGTCCGTCTCGGTGACTGCGCCGTCCTCCAGAACGACTTCCACCATGCGGCTGCCGTCCAGCTGACGGCAGTAGCCGGATACAAATTTCTCTGTCTCCACGTTATCCCTCCACGATGCAGAAGCCCTTGGGCGCCAGCGTCAGCCAGTCCGGGGCTACGGTTTGCAGATTGTGTCCCATGAGGATTTTTCCCGCGGGGATGTCCCAGGGGTCGCCGCAGCGGTTGCAGTAGATTTTCAGCACGCTGCCGCCATAGCGCCGGGTGAAGCCAATCCGGCGATCTTCCGCCTGAAAGAACTGAATGTCCCCCAGACGCAGCGCGTCACAGGCTTTCCGCAGCTGTCCCAGACGGCGGAAATGGGCCAGAAGCTCCGGGTCCTCCCGCCCCCATGGGTAGGTGCGGCGGTTGAAGGGGTCGCGGTAGCCCTCCATCCCGGCTTCGTCGGCGTAGTACAGGCTGGGGCTGCCCGGCAGGGTGTATTGCAGGAAGGAGGCCATCTGCAGCCGCTCCACGGCCACCGGCAGCAGGTTCCGGGACAGATGGCGCCTAGCCTTTTCTTCCCGGGAACCGTCAAAATCGTCCACCAGCGCGGTGAGAATGCGGGGGGTGTCGTGGGTGCCCAGCAGATTCATGTTGCAGGCCGCCACTTGGGGCGGGTAGTTTTCCAAAATGGACATCACGGTTTCCTTAAAGCCCCGGCCGCCGTCCAGATTCCTGACGAAGTTCACAATGGCCGTGCGGAAGGGGTAATTCATCACGCTGTCCAGCTCGCCGCCGGTAAAGTAGGTGCGGCGCTTGCCGTAGGCGCATTTGTTGGACGCGTCCTCCCACACCTCGCCCAGAAGCAGGGCGTCGGGCTTCAGCTCCTTGATGCGGTTGCGGAGAAGCTTGATGAATTCGTCAGGCAGCTCGTCCGCCACATCCAGCCGGTAGCCATCCGCCCCCAGCCGCAGCCAATGGGCGAGGACGCTATCTTCGTCCGTGATGATGTAGCGGACGAAAGCGGGGTCCATTTTGTTCACCGTGGGCAGAGTGTCAAAGTCCCACCAGGAATGGTAGACGTTCGGCCAGTTGTAGAAGGTGTACCAGCTGTAGTAGGGGGATTCCTTGGAATTGTACGCGCCCACGGATGGGAACGCGCCCTCCCGGTTGAAGTAAAGGCTGTTGGAGCCGGTGTGGGAATACACGCCGTCCAGAATGACCCGGATGCCCCGGGCGTGGGCCGCGTCGCAGAGGGCGGCAAAATCCGCCTCGGTGCCGAGAAGGGGGTCGGGGGTCTTGTAGTCGCCGGTGTCATAGCGGTGGCTGGAAAAGCTCTTGGAAATGGGGTTCAGGTAGAGAATGGTAACGCCGAGATCGGCAATATAGTCCATTTTCTCAGTGATGCCCCGGAAATTGCCGCCGAAAAAGTCGTTGTTCAGCACCTGCCCATCGGGGGTGGGCTTCCAGTCCACTTCGTCGTACCAGTTTTCGTGGATGGTGTAGGGCTTCAGCTTCCCGGTCACATCGGCCCTTCCGCTGGCGTAAAAACGGTCGGGGAAAACCTGATAGATGGTTGCGCCCTTCGCCCAGTCCGGGGTGGTGAAGTCGGCGGGGATGCAGCTCAGCTGCCAGAGATCCCCGGCTTCCATGTTGGTGTCGTCCCCCTGCTTGAACAGGCGGAAGCTGCCGCTCTGTGTATCGATGACGAAATAGTAGAAAAACAGGCCGGGGCAGGGGATGGAAAACTGCCCCTCAAAAACGTCATACGCGCCCTTTTTCATCTGGAATGCCAGAACGGCGTTCTGCGCCCATGAGCCGTCCTCATGATTAAAGACGCAGGTGACCTTCGTCGTCAGGACGGAGGTGGGAATATGGATATGCAGGGTGCAGACCTGCCCTGGCGTCAGGGTTCCGAAGGGGGTCTTGAACTGGGGCTGCTTGCTGTCGTAAAGGATTCTCATGGCGGTCTCCTCATGATAAACTCGTTCTGTCCATTATAAACCATTTTTCCGGAAAAGGGAAGCGTGGGAGAAAGATATTTTGGGAAAGCGCTTGAGAAACCCATGCCTTTTTGGATGAAGGATGGACTTTCCCGGTTTTTCTGGTATACTGTACTGGACGGGAAGATAGGAGAATGAATGATGATAAGAAAATTGCAAAATGCAGATATGGACAGGGTAGCCGGTATATGGCTGGACGCCAATCTGAGGGCGCACTGCTTTATTTCCCCACAGTATTGGAAAAGCAACTTTGACCCGGTAAAAGAAATGCTGCCCCGGGCAGAAGTCTATGTTTACGAAAATGACCGGGAAATATGGGGCTTTATAGGGCTGAACGGGGAATATATCGAAGGCATTTTTGTTTCCGGTGAAATGCAGTCGCGGGGCATAGGGAAGCGCCTGCTGGACTTTGTAAAGACGAAAAAGACGGAATTGCGCCTGAATGTGTACCAGAAGAACATGCGGGCGATTCGTTTTTACCAAAGGGAGGGCTTCAAAATTCTGCGGGAAGGAATGGATGAAGCAACCGGCGAAAAGGATTATGAAATGACATGGCGGCAGGAATAATACTATTTCCTGATTAAAATCTTTGATTTTAATCAGGAAGGCATCGCCTAATGGCGCTGCCGGTTTTGTGATTTATAAGGAAAGAAATCACAAAACAAGTCTCATATGAACTTCATGCCCTTCGGGCAATTAAAATCTTTTTTAAAGATTTTAATTGAAGTTCAGTATAAAACGCTGTTTGGAGAAAACACGAAAAATGCACCGTATGGCTGCGGCCATACGGTGCATTTGCTGCATTTTGGAGTATTTTACCAGCTCAGCATATTCCGGAACTGCTCCATGTACCGTCCGGCGGGGACGTCCCAGCTGAAATCTTTTTCCATGTCCCGCTTCTGCAGGGCGCGGAAGGCTTCCCGGTTGTGATTGTACAGGCCGAGGCAGCGCTTCAGCGAAGCGAAGAAGTCGTCGGCGTTGTAGCTCTGGAAGGTGAAGCCAAGACCACCCTCGCCGTTTTCGTCGGCGGGAGGAACGGTGTCCTTCAGGCCGCCGGTGGCGTGAACCACGGGTACGGTGCCGTAGCGCATGGCGTTCATCTGACTCAGGCCGCATGGCTCGGACTTGGAGGGCATCAGGTAGATATCGCCGCCGGCGTATATCCGGGCGGCAAGCCCCAGATTGAAGGTGATCTGGGCGGAAACCTGATCGGGGAACTGGTTCGACAGGTCTCTGAAGAAGCTCTCGTACTGAGCTTCGCCGGTGCCAAGGATCAGCAGCTGGGCGTCTTCCTCCCATATGAGCCGCCGGGCAATGTAGCACAGCAGGTCAAGACCCTTGTGACCGGCCAGCCGGGTGACCATGACCATCAGCGGCACGTCAGGCTTGACGGGCAGACCCACTTCTTTTTGCAGGGCGGCCTTCACGGCGGCCTTGCCCTCTACAAAGGTCTCGGAATTGTAGTGGGCGGGGAGCGCGGGATCGGTCTCCGGGTTGAAGGTGTTCACGTCGATGCCGTTGGTGATGCCGGTGAGCTTCCAGGCGTTGCCCGCAAGGACGCTGTCCAGACCGTGGGCATAGTAGGGATACATCAGCTCCCGGGCGTAGGTCTCGGACACGGTGGTCACAAGGTCGGCGGTCTCAATGGCACCCTTCATCACGTTGACGGAGTTGCTCATGTCCAGGGTGGAACGGTACTCCCAGGGAAGCCCCAGCACATCGTCAAAGAACCCGGCGTTTGCCCAGCCCTGATATTCGATGTTGTGGATGGTGTACATGCAGCGGGTCTTATAGAAGGCGCCGTGGTACATGGCCTTGAGATAAATGGGAATGCAGGCGGTCTGCCAGTCGTTGCACTGGATGATTTCGGGGATGAAGTTCAGGGCGATCATGGCGTCCAGACAGCCGCGGGAGAAGAAGGCGAAGCGCTCGCCGTCGTCCATGTCCCCGTAAATCGCGCCGGTGCGGGCACCGAAGTAATAATCATTGTCCAGGAAATAGACCTGCACGCCGTCATTTCGGTTGGTCAGCTTCATGATGCCGCAGTATTGCTGCCGCCAGCCCAGCTGCACCCGGATCTCGGCCACCCGCTCCACCATATAGGCGGCGTTGGTTTTGATTTTGTGGTAGTAGGGCAGAAACAGAACGACCTCGTTGCCCGCAATGCGGGCCAGCGCGGAGGGCAGAGCCTCCATTACGTCGCCCAGTCCGCCGGACTTGGCATAGGGTGCGCCCTCAGAGGCACAGATGGCAATTTTCATACGGTTTCCCCCCTCTTGACGATGACAGGACTCTTCTTTGTCCCAATGAGCTTTGCCCCCGGGGTGACGGTGACGTCCTTGTCCAGAATGACGTATTTCAGTTCCGCGCCCTCGCCCACCACGGAGTCGTTCATGATGACGCAGTTTTCCACGTCCGCGCCCGGGGCGATGGTGACCTGCCGGAACAGAATGCTTTCCTTGACGTTGCCCTCCAGCATACAGCCGTCGGCCGCCAGACAGTTGGCGATCTGGCACTCCTCTCCGTAGTAGGTGGGAACCCGGTCACGAACCTTGGTGTAGATGGGATGATTGCCGCCGAACATGTCGTGGCGGATGTCCCGGTCGATGAGCGCCATGGAGTTTTTGAAATATTCCTCCACGGACTCGTTGTACAGGGCGGCACCGTCGAAGGGGTAGACGTTGACGGAGACCTTGCCCCGCTGCCAGCCGCCCAGAACCAGGTCGCGATCCATGTGGAACTTGTCCCGGGCGATCATTTCTCTGGTCTGCTGCATGAGCCACTTCTTGTCCACCACGAAGATGTCCATGGAAGCGACATAATCGGCGGGGGCGGCAAAGTCCACCAGCATGTCGGTCACGTTGCCTTTCCCGTCCAGCTTCATGGCCAGATCAATCATCTTTTTCCCGTTGCAGATACCGGCCTTGGTGACTACGGTGATGTTCCGGCCGCTCTTGACATGGGCGGCGATGACCTTGGTCAGGTCGATGTTGGAAAGAATGGCGGAGTCGGTCATGATGACCAGCTCGTCATCAGAGCCGTAGGCGAGGAAGTCCATGGCGCTGGCGAGAGACTCCAGCTTGCCCCGGTAGCGGTGGACTTCGGACTGGGCGTAGGGAGTCAGAAATTCCAGACCGCCTTCTTCCAGCTCCAGGCCCCATTCCTCACCGTCGCCGATGTGGTTCATCAGGGACTGGTAGTTGTGACGGGAGATGATGCCGATGTGGCGGACACCGGCGCAGGCCAGATTGGACAGCGCCCAGTCTACCTGACGGTAGCGGCCGCCGAAGGGCAGGGAGGCCATGGTGCGCTTGGTGGTCAGCTCACCAAGGCTTGCGTCGTTGGTAAATACAATACCGGTTACGTTCATTGCATTTTTCCTCCTGTTACAGCATGTCACCGGGCTTCAGCACGGTGTTGGCTTCGACGACAGCGCCCTTGGACGTGACGCTGATCTTCTTCTTTTCCCCGTCGGCGTAAGCGCCGCCCACGATGGCGTTCTTGCAGACTCTGGAGTCCTCGCCCAGAATGGCGTGGCGGACGATGGCGCCGGACTCGATGACCACGCCGGGCATGACGACGCTGTCCTCTACCAGCGCACCCTCACCGATGGTGCAGCCGATGGAGATGATGCTGTGGTGGACGGTTCCATAGACCTCGGAGCCTTCGGCCACGAAGGCGTTGACGATCTCGGCCTGCTCGTCAATGTAGGAGGACGGCATGGCGGAGTTGCGGGCGTAGATGGTGGAGCGCTTGTCGCCCCGGAGCTGGAAGGCAGGTTCCTTGCCCAGCAGATCCATGTTGGCTTCCCACAGAGAATCGATGGTTCCCACGTCTTTCCAGTAGCCGTCGAAGGGGTAGGCCATCATCTTGTGACCGTCGGCCAGCAGGCTTGGAATGATGTTCTTGCCGAAATCGTTGGCGGAGCTGGGGTTTTCCTCGTCAGCAATCAGGGCGTCCCGCAGTACCTGCCAGTTGAAGCAGTAAATGCCCATGGAAGCGTTGGTGGACTTGGGCTTGGCGGGCTTTTCCTCGAACTCGTAGATGGTGTTGTCGGGGTTGGTATTCAGGATACCGAAGCGGGAAGCCTCCGCCAGAGGGACATTTCGCACGGCGATGGTGCAGGAAGCCTTATGCTTTTCGTGGTAGGCCACCATGGCGGCGTAGTCCATCTTGTAGATGTGGTCGCCGGAGAGAATGACCACGTAGTCGGGGTTGAAGCGGTCCACGAAGTCGATGTTCTGATAAATGGCGTTGGCGGTGCCCTTGTACCAGCCGGATTTCTTGTCGTGACGCTCGTAGGGGGGCAGAACCTGGGCGCAGGAATGGGTTTTGTTCAGATTCCAGGGCTGACCGTTGCCGATATACTCATTCAGCTCCAGGGGCTGATACTGGGTCAGAATACCAACGGTGTCGATGCCGGAGTTGACACAGTTGCTCAAAGGAAAATCGATGATACGGTATTTGCCGCCGAAGGGAACGGCAGGCTTGGCGGTTTTCTCCGTCAGAACCTTAAGCCGACTGCCCTGGCCGCCGGCAAGCAGCATCGCGATTACGCGCTTTTTCTGAAAATACATGGTCACAGCTCCTTATGTAGATTTTTTGAGAATCTCCCGTTGACCCGGAGATTCGTTAGTGCCTCTCTCGGTTTTGCGCAGATGTTTGGGGACATCTATCCACTCTGATAAAATATCATATTTTCCCTGATTAGGAAAGGGAAAAATTATCTAAATATTGGTGAATGAATTCTGCGTTTTGCATAACGGCCTGCCATGGGACGGGGACGCCGCCCGGGGGATCGACGCCCTTCAGCCGCTTTTCCATCCAGTTCAGGTCAAGCCACCTGCCAAACTTGAAGCCGCAGGCCGGGAAATGAGCGACGGTGCGGTAGCCGCGTTTCTCGTGGAAGCGCATGGAGTTTTCGTTTTCCCCGCAGACGAGGGAGTAAAGAAGGTAATACCCCTGGGCGTCGAGGATCGCTTCCAGCGCGTCGTACAGCGCCTTTCCGATGCCCTTTCCCCGTGCCTGAGATTTGAGATAAATGGTGGGTTCGGCGCACCAGGCATATGCCGCCCGGGTAAAGGGCAGACTTGCATAGGCATAGCCGAGAATCTGCCCGTCTTCCTCCCAGAGAAGCCACGGAAACTGGGCGGTGATGTCGTGGTAGCGGCGTAAGAATTCTTCTTCGCTGGGTGGGTCATATTCAAAGGTGGCAGTAGAGGTCAGAACGTAAGGCCGGTAAATGGCAAGCATGGCGCTTACGTCTTCCTCAGCGGCAATCCGGAGCATGGGAATTCCTCCTTTTTTCCGCCGGTGCGGCCGGCGGATAGTAAAAGCGATATATTTTCATTTTACTATCCCAACTTCTTTCCGTCAAGGTTGACATTTCCGTCAAAGATGGGTAAAATAAGAGAAACTGTGACTTCAAAGGAGGGATTCTCTTGGACGCTGGCGGCAACGGCAATATACCTGGACGAAGTAGAGTGCGGCTTGCCGTCCGGGTGAGTCTGTAGTTATTTTGTCTGCGTAAATTGCCTATTCATCTCACAAATAAATGAATAGGAGGAATTACGAATGGCAGAGCGTTTTGAAATTGTGGAAAAAGCCCTCCTGAAGCTGCTGGAGGAGAAAAAATATGCAACTCTCCGGGATATCCTCACGACCATGAATCCGATGGATGTCGCCGGACTTTTTGACGGGCTGGACGAAAAACAGATCCCCCTCATGTTCCGTTTGCTTCCCAAGGAACAGGCGGCGGAGACGTTTGTGGAAATGGAGCCGGAGGCCAAGGAGCTTCTCATCCGTGGCTTCTCCGACAACGAGCTGAAGGAGGTTCTGGACGAGCTGTACGTGGACGACGCGGCAGACATCGTTGAGGAAATGCCCGCGAACGTGGTGCAGCGTATCTTAAAGCACGCCGACCCGGAAATGCGCAGCTCTATCAATCAGATTTTGCGTTACCCCGAAGATTCCGCCGGTTCCATCATGACCACGGAATACGTCTCCCTGCGCCCCCACATGACCGTGGAGGAGGCCATTCTCCGCATCCGACGTCAGGGCGTGGATAAGGAAACCATTTACACCTGCTACGTTACGGAAAAGGACAGGACGCTCATCGGTCTTGTGACGGTAAAGGATCTTCTGCTGGCCGCAGACGACGAGACCAAGATCGAAGACATCATGGAAACGAACCTGATCTCGGTCACTACCCAGACCGATCAGGAGGAAGTGGCGGCGACCCTTTCCAAATATAACTTCATCGCCCTGCCCGTGGTGGACGGGGAGAACCGGATGGTGGGTATCGTCACCTTCGACGACGCCATGGACGTCATGCAGGACGCGGCTACTGAGGACATGGAAATCATGGCCGCTATGACCCCTTCGGAAAAGACCTACCTCAAGAGTACGCCCTTCGACCTGTTCAAGCACCGGATCCCGTGGCTGATGCTTTTGATGGTCTCCGCTACCTTTACGGGGATGATCATTACCTCTTTTGAGGATGCCCTGAGCCTGCTCCCGGTGCTGACCGCCTTTATCCCCATGCTGATGGATACCGGCGGTAACTGTGGTTCTCAGTCCTCCGTGACCGTCATCCGTGCCCTGAGTCTGGACGAGCTGCATTTTACCGATCTGTTCCGGGTGATGTGGAAGGAAGCCCGCACGGCAGTGCTCTGCGGCGCGGCGCTGGCAGCTGCCTGCTTCCTGAAAATTCTGCTGGTCGATCGGCTGCTGATGGGCAACGAAAGCATCAGCCTGCTGGTCAACGGCGTGGTGTGCCTGACGCTTTGTGTGACGGTCATCCTTGCCAAGTTCGTCGGCTGCACGCTGCCTCTGTTTGCCAAGCGTCTGGGCTTTGACCCGGCGGTGATGGCAAGCCCCTTTATCACGACCATCGTGGACGCCCTGAGCTTGCTGGTGTATTTCCTGTTTGCGAAGCTCCTGCTGGGTGTTTAAAAAGAAAAACTTCGTATGATGTGTAAGTCATACGAAGTTTTTGCTTTATTCGGCCTTGAGGACGTGTGCGCCCTCAAATTCTACGTGCAGGGGCAGCATCTGCCAGTGATGCTCCGTGATGCTGTCCAGCTTTTTGGCGAGCTTCTCTTCCAGCCCGGGGTTGCGGGTGATGCACAGCAGGGTGGGGCCTGCGCCGGAAAGACAGAAGGCCGCGCCGACGGTGCGCACCAGCGCCTCGATTTTTTCGTAGTCCGGAATCAGCTTTTTCCGGTAGTTCTGGTGAAGCCTGTCCTGCATGGCGGTGCGCAGCAGCTTCTCGTCCCCAAGCTCCAGCGCCTTGAGCACCAGCGCGCCGTGGGAGATGTTGTAAATGGCGTCCCGGCGGTTGACCTGCTCCGGCAGAACGGAACGGGCGAGGGGGGTGGACAGGGTGAAATCCGGAATGAGAACCAGAAATTCCCACCCGGCGTGGAGGGGAAAGCTGACGCTCACCGGCAGACCGCCGTCCACCATGGACGCGGTGAGGCCGCCGAGGAAAGCGGGCGCCAGATTGTCCGGATGCCCTTCCATGGCGTTGGTGATGTTGAGCAGGCCCTGTGTGGAGAGCTTATTGCCCCGCAGGACGTTGGCACCCATGGCACCGGCCACCAGCAGCGCGGCGGAGGAACCGAGTCCCCGGCAGATGGGAATGTGGGCGTCGATGTGGATCTTCACGCCCCGGACTTCCTCGCTTAAGGTGCCCAGCACGGCGCAGTAGGCGGTGTAGGCCAGATTGTCAGGGCCTGTATAGGCTTCGTCGCAGCCGGTGATCTCCAGACCGGAATCGGTTTCCTCGAAAGTAACGTCGGTGTACAGGCTCAGGGCGCAGCCGAAGGCGTCAAACCCGGGGCCGAGGTTCGCGGTGGTGGCGGGAACGCGGATGGTAACTCGTTTCATGCAGCTTCTCCTGTCGGCTTACAGATGCAGGACGTAGTCCAGCATGTCTTCCTTGTTGATGACGCCGGTGTGGCGCTCGGGCTTGCCCTGCAGGCCCGCCAGATTCTTCGGGATGGGCACACCCGTCATGGCGGACAGCCGCGCCATCTGGTCGAACTCGCTGCCGGAGGTATCGCCGCCCACGGCAGCGAGAACCGCCGCGGGGAACTTGTAGGGAGACGCGGTGGACAGCACCACCATGGGACGATTGTCGCCGGCCTGGGAGGTATACTCCTCCGCCGCAGCCCAGCCGGAAGCGGTGTGGGGGTCGCAGAGATAGCCCCAATCCCGGTAGACCCGGCCCATGATCTCCTGCGCCTTGGCGTCGTCGCAGTAGGCAGCCCAGAATTTCTTCTGGATTTGTTCCAGCAGTGCGCCGGGGACGGTGTAAACGCCCTCCCGGTTCAGGCTGTTCATCAGCCCGGACACCAGCGCGGTGTCTCCGGACAGCAGGTACAGCAGCCGCTCTAAGTTGGAGGACACCAGAATGTCCATGCTGGGCGAGGTGGTCTTGAAGAACTCCCGCTTTGCAGTGTAAGTACCGGTGGTGAGGAAATCGGTCAGCACGTTGTTCTCGTTGGAGGCGCAGACCAGTTTGCCCACGGGCAGACCCATCTGCTTTGCGTAATAACCGGCGAGGATATCGCCGAAGTTGCCGGTGGGCACGCAGAAATCCACCTCGTCACCGAAGGTGATTTTGCCGGTCTTGAGCAGCTGGGCGTAGGCGGCAAAATAGTAGACGATCTGCGGCACAAGACGGCCCCAGTTGATGGAGTTGGCGCTGGAAAGACGGATGTTGCGCTTTTCCAGTTCGGCAGCGATGGCCTTATCGCCGAACACCTTCTTTACGCCGGTCTGGGCATCGTCGAAGTTGCCGCGCACAGCGTATACCGCCACATTAGCACCCTCCTGCGTTGCCATCTGCAAACGCTGGATCTCGCTGGTGCCGCCAGTGGGGTAGAATACGGCGATCTCCACACCGGGGATATCATGGTAGCCGTCCAGCGCAGCCTTGCCGGTGTCGCCGCTGGTGGCCACAAGGATCAGGGTCTTTTCAGTGCGACCCAGATTCTTTTTGGCCTCCACCAGCAGCTTGGGCATCAGCTGCAGGGCGTAATCCTTAAAGGCACAGGTCGGGCCGTGCCACAGCTCCAGGGCATAGGTATCCCCTTCCACCGGGGCAAGATAGCCTGCCTTGCCGCCAAAAGCAGCGCCATAGGTGCTGCGGGTGGCCTCGGTCAGGAAGGCGGGGTCGTAATCGGTCAGGTACTCCCGCACAACGGCGGCTGCCAGCGCGGGGTAGTCCAGCCCGCACAGGGCTTTTACATCCACCTGCGGAAAACTTTCCGGCACAAACAGACCGCCCTCATCGGACAGCCCCTGTGCGATTGCCTGAGAAGAAGTTACTTTGCGGTTCTGATCTCTGGTACTGAAAAACTGCATGGTCATCGCTCCTTTTCGCCACGGAACGTGCCGGGCACGTTCCCGGTTGTACGGCAAAACCCTCGCTTTGCCGCATACTTCCCACCGGTGCCACGGTTTCTGTCTAAGGTTCGCAGAGAAAGGCACCCTTTATAATATGTACCATCCAGCGCCCGCTGTCAAGAGGAACTACCTCTGCAACGTCAAAACGCACCGGTTCTTCGCTTTGGCCGGTCTGCTGCAAATACCTTTGTGCAGCGCAGATCAGCCGGTGCTGCTTGGCCGGATCTACGGCGGCAGCGGGCCGCTGCAGCATCCCTTGGCTGCGGGTCTTTACCTCGCAGATGACGATGGTGCCGTCCGGCTCCCGCAGCACAAGATCCAGCTCTCCCATGCGGGTATGATAGTTATGGGCCAGCAGCTGCGCGCCCTGCTTCTGATACCAGCGGGCAGCGGCGGCTTCTCCCCTGCGGCCGGTCTCTGCGCGGTTCATTTGCTGCTCTCCGGCCA
>OHPO01000538.1_pt1 | contig 19599 bp, 19 predicted proteins | sample 1577741 | NCBI WGS metagenome assembly OHPO01 (sample SAMEA3879574, study PRJEB24766) | human gut metagenome | biome: human-associated habitat; feature: feces | place: USA | collected 1985/1987
GCGACCAACCACCGCCTGCATCCCGACATCATCACCGTGATGCTCTTCACCCCGGCTCCCGTAGCCGACATCGCCTCGAGCACCGTACGCGAAGTGCTGGCTTTCGGCCGCACGGTCGATGAATTCATGCCCGAAGGAATAGACATAAAAAAATACCTCTGATTACTATATTGCTATGATGGAATTTACCGCAGAAATGATCGCCGGTTTTCTCGGCGGCCAAGTCGCAGGCGACAAAGAGGCCAAGGTGCACACCGTCTCCTCGATCGAAGAGGGCGAACCCGGCGCCCTGACCTACCTGACCAACCCCAAATACGAAAAACACCTTTACAAAACCCGTGCGTCGATCGTATTGGTGAACAAGGATTTCACCCCTTCGGAACCCGTGACCGCCACCTTGATTAAAGTCGAAGACACCGGCGCCGCAGTGCTCAAACTGCTGCAAATGTATCAGGCCGCAAAACCCCGCAAACAGGGCATCAGCGAGCGGGCTTCGATCTCGGAGCGGGCGACACTGGGCGAAGATTGTTACGTGGGCGATTTCGCCGTTATCGAGGCGGGAGCCCGCATCGGCGCCGACTGCCAGATCTATCCCCAGGTCTATATCGGTGACGGCGTGACCGTCGGCGACGGAACGATCCTCTACCCGGGTGTCAAGATTTACGAGGGGTGCGTGATCGGCAGCCGCTGCATCCTGCATGCGGGTGCGGTGATCGGCGCCGACGGCTTCGGCTTCATTCCCAATGCCGCAGGCGGCTTCGACAAGATTCCGCAACTGGGCAACGTCGTCGTCGAAGACGACGTGGAGATCGGCGCCAACACCTGCATCGACCGGGCCAAGACCGACTCGACGATCATCCGCCGGGGCGTGAAACTCGACAACCTGATCCAGATCGGCCACAACGTGCAAATCGGCGAGAATACCGTTTCCTCGGCCCAGACAGGCATCGCAGGCACTTCGAAGGTGGGGCACAACTGTTTCCTCGCGGGACAGGTCGGCATCGCGGACCACGTGACCATCGGCGACAGGGTCTGCATCGGCTCCAAAAGCGGTCTCGACAAAGACGTACCTGACGGAGAAGTACGTTTCGGCTATCCGGCGCTGCCCGGCATGCAATATCACCGCGCATCGGCCATCTTCAAGAACCTGCCCGACCTGGCACGCCGCGTGAGTCAGGCGGAAAAGGAGATCGCGGCCCTCAAGGAGAAGTAACGTCCCTGCACCGTGTCCGACCCGACGACATACCGCATCATGGGCATCGACCCCGGCACCAACTACATGGGGTACGGGGTGCTGGAGGTTTGCGGACGGGATGTCCGATCGGTCGTACTGGGCGACATCGACCTGCACAGGATGAACGATCCTTACGAAAAGCTGCGCTACATTTTCGAGCGGGTCGGTGCTCTCGTGGACGAATACCGTCCCCGCGAGGTGGCGCTCGAATCGCCCTTCTTCGGCGAAAACGTGCAGTCGATGCTCAAGCTGGGCCGGGCGCAAGGCGTGGCGATGGCTGCGGCGTTGAGCCGCGGGCTGCAGGTGTTCGAATACGCCCCCACGCGCATCAAACAGTGTATCACGGGCCGGGGCTCGGCCCCCAAGGAGCAGGTCGCGGCCCTCGTCAGCAGCATGCTCTCGATCGAACGTCCGCCCCGGCGGCTGGACGCCACGGACGGTATGGCCGTCGCCCTGTGCCACCATTTCATGAGTTCGAACCCACTGAACGGCGCCCTCGGCGAAGATCGGTTCAAAGGACTCGGCGGAGGCCGCAAGGCTGCCTCGGCGAAGGGCAGTTCGAGCTGGGAACGGTTTTTGAAGGATAATCCCCAGCGCGAAATCCGGCAAACGCCGCGAACACCCCAAAAGACGAATCACAAACCGACCAAATAATCATTTTAATTCTTTCTCTGCACTATGAAAAAAGCGTTAATAGGTCTTCTTGCCGCAGGCACCCTCGTGGGATGCGGAGGCAACACCTACACCATCACCGGCAAACTGGACCCGGGAATCACGGACTCCGTATTCCTGATGCAAACCAACCCTGAAAATCCGGACATCGCATCGGCAGCCGTCGCTGCGGACGGTACGTTCAAAATCAAAGGCACGATCGACCAACCGGACCTAGCCATCCTTACCAACCGGCACCGCCAGGGCATCGGTTTCATCTTCCTCGAACCGGGAAAAATCGACGTTAAGACTGCGGAACTGGGACAATTCCAAGTCGGCGGCACCCGCTCGAACGACATTTTCCAACCGATAAACGACTCTTTGGGCATGCTTCAGGGACAATTCCTGGTGGCCATGCAGGAGAACGACATGGAGAAATTCGATTCGCTGAACCAGGTAGCCAACGGCATCATGCGCCGCGCTTTGGACAACAACTCCGACAACCTGGTAGGCATTTACTTCTTCGGAAACCTCTATAACGAAATGGAACCGCAGGAAGCCCGCGAAATCCTGAATAAATTCCCCGAACAGATGCAGAAAACCCAGATCCTGACCGCCATCGCCAAATCGATCGCCGCCCAGGAAAATACCGAAATCGGCAAGCCCTATCTGGAAATCGCGCTGCCCGACTCCCTGGGCGAAACCGTTTCGGTGACACCCCTCATCGGCCCCGGCAAATGGGTGCTGATCGACTTCTGGGCAACCTGGTGCAGTCCCTGCCGCGGCGAATTGCCCTATCTGAAGGAGGCGTTCAAGGAGTTCGGCCCCAAAGGATTCAACATTTACGGCGTATCGCTCGACAACGATGCCGAGAGTTGGAAAGAATTCCTTGTAAAAGAGGAGATGACGTGGCCCAACGTAATCGCCGTCACCGACGGCAAGAGCGCCCCGATCGTCGAAGAGTACGGAATCCGCAGCATCCCGACCAACTTCCTGATCTCGCCCGAAGGCAAGATCGTCGCCAAAGACCTGCGAGGCGAAGGAATCAAGGAGAAGCTCGCCGAACTGGTCAAATAAGCGCATCCGGCAAAATCATCGAATTACCCCTGCGGATTTCAGCCCGCAGGGGTAATTTTTGTATGACAAATCTCCGGTCCCCATAGCCAGTCGGACACGACAAATGCCCTCTTTTCCCGGCAACGATATTTCCACCGACAAACTCCCGGAAAAGAATCCGAACAAAGCACAGATTACCTCAAATCAAACATTATCAATGTATTATATTCAAAATTACCCCTCTTACCAAGATATAAAATAAAAAGACTGGTAAATTTTACGACAAATTATTTGCATAAGAGCAATTTTCACACTACATTTGCATTCGCAATTCGGCGCCGTAGCTTAATTGAATAGAGCATCTGACTACGGATCAGAAGGTTACAGGTTTGAGTCCTGTCGGCGTCACACTGAAAACCAGCCACTTACAGCGTTGTAGGTGGCTGGTCTGTTTTTGGTCGGACACACAATTTACACACAACTTGCGTCTAATTGCCGCCGGTTACATCCGGGGCGATCCGCAAAATACGCGCCCGCAATTCGGACAATATCCGGCGTTCCGCCTCTTTCTGTTTGTTGCTCCAGTATCGGCGTTCGCCGGGCCTCCGTGCTTCCTGCACCCGTACCCGTGCCCGGTCGTATTGCGCCCTTGCTTCCTTTATTTGCGTGTCATTTCTTGAGGTCATAGTATTTGTTGGTTGAGGGGTCAAACGTCCAAAATTCGCCGTCTCTGGTCCATTCGCGGATAGTGTAGCACCCGCCCGGCATATACGCGGCATTGTGCCGGGCTGCGGCCTCGGTGGGAAACACTCCCACCGTCTGGCCGTCCGCCGAAAGCTCGTAAAGCATCATAAACTATATTCTTCCAAAAAATCTAATTCTAAATTTATTCAAACGCTCTCGCAACCATTCATCCCGATCCGTGCCCGTGATAGCTGGACATATAGAGGGCATCGCATAGTCCCGGCAAATTCGCATAAGTGTAATAAACGCAAGCTCATCAAGGCACATACTTCGTTGTACATCTTCGGTTATTCTAAAAAGTTGCAACCGTTGTTTAGTAGTTAGAGGTCCCATATTTGCATTTTTAATATACCGTTACAAAATTCTCTACCTTAAACGAGCGCCAGCCGCCCGCCTCAATGTCGTAATACTTGACCGTGCACCCGTCATCCGGTCGGCCGGTGCCCTTGATCGTGGCCGCCACTTCGTGCAACGTACCCGCCGCCCTGCGTAATGTCCCGTCGGCTTTCTCATAGGCGAACCGAACGACACCCGCCCGCATACGCTGCGTCAGGCGGTAAAGGCTCCAAGCCTTGACAAGGCAGATATTGAAGGCCTTGCCCGTTGTCCGGGCAATCGTCCACGCCCGGCGCATAATCGTTTGCAAATCGTTTCTTTTCATTGTCTGTATTGGTTTTTGGTTGTTCGTTCTTCCTTGTTTCGGGTCGGGGCGGTGGTTGAGGCCGCCCCGGTTCCCTTCGTTAGTTTAACAGCACTTGCAAAGCCTCTGCAATTTCCGGGTATTCGTTCCCTTGTTCATCCCATACGGCCGCTACCGTCGTACTCTCTTTCTCTATTGTCCAGCTCGGAGCCGTCCAGTAGTCCCCGGCATCCTCTCTGATTTCGGCCTTGTAGCTCACAAAAGCCGTGAATCCCTCGTACTCGATTTCGAAGCCCTCATCCACTCCGTCACAGTGGTAGTTGATGTAGTTGGCGATCTCCTTTGCGAATTGATTGTAAGTGGTGGTGTTCATTGCTATTATATCTTTGGTTTGTTTTTCTGAATGCAAATATAACTCAAAATATAATACCCACCAAATAAAAAGACAAAAAAATTATATCTTCAGTATTTTTTTACCTCATTTATTATAACTACATGGAAATTTACTACCTTTGTGCGTAGTTAGCAACCATTAAACTATTGGTATATGTCGAAATTTCGTATATTGGAATTATGCAAGCAAAAGGGCATAACCCAAAAAGATTTGGCCGAAACTATCGGTATGACGCCCGTAGGTTTAGCGAAAGCCGCCAACGGTAACCCCACATTTGAAACCCTTGAAAAGATCGCCGCCGGTTTGGGCGTATCGGTTCCGGAGCTATTCGCCCCTCAACCGACGAACACGATCACCTGCCCGAAATGCGGGACGGTGCTGGAAGTCAAGGAAAGGGGGTAAGGTTATGACACAGAAAGATGCGATAAAACTATTTGAGGATAGGCAGGTACGTTCCGTGTGGGATTCCGAGGCCAAAAAGTGGTATATCTCCATTATTGACGTTATCGAGGTATTAACAGATAGCGCAAACCCCCGCAGATACTGGAGCGACCTCAAACGCAAGCTACAGGCCGAGGGAAGTCAGTTGTACGAAAATATCGTACAACTCAAAATGAAGTCCTCGGACGGGAAAAGCTACAACACCGATGTGGCCGATGTCGAACAACTATTCCGGCTGATACAATCCATCCCATCACCAAAGGCGGAACCGTTCAAACAATGGTTAGCGCAATTAGGCCGGGAACGGCTGGAAGAAATCGATGATCCAGAGCAAGGTATTGAGCGCCTAATGGAGTATTACCACAGCAAAGGCTATTCGGCCAACTGGATAAATCAAAGGCTTAAATCCATCGAGGTACGCAAAGAGCTTACCGATGAATGGGAACGCCGCGGAATACAAAAAGGTCGGCAATACGCGATCCTTACCGATGTCATTACACAGGGTTGGTCTGGTCTATCAACAAAGCAGTACAAGCAATATAAAGGGCTTAAAACCGAGAGCCTGCGGGATAACATGACTAACCTCGAATTAGTACTAAATATGCTTGCAGAAGCCTCAACAACCGAGATTTCACAAAAGGAAGAGCCCGAAACATTTGAGCATAGCAAGCAAATTGCACACCGGGGCGGCAAGGTTGCCGGTGCTGCTCGGAAAGAACTTGAGGCCCAGACCGGCCAAAAAGTTGTTAGCCCGTTGAATGCTAAAAAGGCTCTCAAGAAATAATATTGTACTGTTATGGAACTGCAACCTATCCAAAGTAAGATTTACGAGATACGGGGCCAGCGGGTGATGCTGGACTTCGACTTGGCGGAACTCTATCAAGTGGAAACACGAACACTCAAACAGGCAGTACGTCGTAATATCGAGAGATTCCCCAGTGATTTCATGTTTGAAATCACCGAGTCCGAATATAACTACCTCAAAAACAGTATGACATCACAAATTGTGATCTCAAACGAAAGGGGCGGCCGACGTTATATGCCGTTTGCCTTTACCGAACAAGGGGTAGCAATGCTTTCGAGTGTTTTACGTAGTGAAACAGCCATACAAGTAAATATCGCCATTATGCGGGCATTTGTGGCGATGCGGAACTACATTACCACGACGACGCAGATAACGGCGGAACTGTCCGAAATACGGGCAAAGCTGGCATTGTTGGAACGTGCTGACGAAGACAATGCCGAAGCGGTAAACGATCTTTCGGAAGATATGCGCAAAGAGCTTGACAACATTTATCAGGCTATCGCGGCGCTATCGATCAAGGTGCCGCAGGCTCGCAAGGTCGGCCAGCCGATAGGGTTCAAACGCACCGATGGCAAAAAATAACCCGCTGCACCCTTCGATGATAAATGCCCGTATTTCATATTGGCTTTGCATTTGACGGCGTTTCTCCCGCCGGACATAGAAAGTATCAGCCGCACGAAGAAAAACCGTAAAATCAAAAAAGGGGATTGCAGGCACTTTGCCCGGCTCCGGTCGTTGAGGCTGTGGGGTTGTTACTATCCACCCCATCCAAAACGGCATCACCCGTACACAAGCACCCGAAAGCAATCAAATACAAATACATATATCACATTGAAATACAGTGATATATGTGTATTCATATAAACAAACACTTTAATACATCCGAGAACTTTATTTAATGTAGTATTTAATGTATTATATAATGCTTGTAATGCTTCTATAAGTAATATTTATAATGCTTATAGGCTACATTAAAATATCCTTATATACTACTTCTCAATAATGTATTGAAATGTAGTAGTTTTTTAATGCTCTTAATAATGCTACATTAAATGATAGGGACAAATCAAGTGTTATATTTTGGGGTTGCTGCACATCGAACCGGCGACGCACACAAAGGTGGCTATTTGGCCGCTTATTTATTTGAGTGGATAGATTATACTACCCAACAGCAGATAACGCATCAGAGGGCAGATAACAGGGCAATTCCGGGGTAAACAGCCCCACCCCCTCGGCCGTATCTAATGTTCGCTATATTTTCGGACCGGCATTTTTTGGCAATTTTTGGAAAACGTTTTCAGGAAACGGGATCGCGATTTGCGCGCGGGGGTAAAAAATCGGGTTTTTCCGGGGCTTTGGCTTTCTGACAGTAAAACAGTAAAAACGAAAGACGGGCGGGGTAACTCCGTCCGTCCTTTGTTTGCTATTTGTAACCGTGTTTTCTTAATAACCGTTCAATAACCGGCAAAGGGTTTGGAATACATCCGACCTGCTTGCGGGGCCGGGGTCCTGATTTGACCCTGTACTTATAAGCCGGTGATTTGCGGAACCCGTTCCAGACAGCCCGTATTTTGACGCTTGCCGGGGTGCGGCCCATTATTGCGGCTATCTCCTCGTTACTGTGATCGGGGTACAGCTCACCGAGCCGGGCGATTTCTTCCGGTGTCCATTGTGGCGCAAGATACGGGGGCAAAGGCATAGGGCGTTCGATTTACCGACGCCCGCAAGTTACATTTACCCCGCGACGCGGTAACGCCCGACGGCGAATCCGTTAGCCATATAGAACGCTATTTTGTCGGCGGTGTGCTTCTCATCACCCCGAATACAAAGGGCCACACCGAAACCGAAATCTGAAGAACTCGGATAGCGTTCGTATTTGTTTCCGTCCCGGTCTTTGGCTTCGGGTGCCTTGAACACTTCGTAATAGGTCAGGGCGTCGGATGTGGTGCGCTTGTAACAGTACATCCCGTTTGCCTCGTTATGGGCGATTTTCACAAACTTATCGCCGAACTTCGTAAACTCATCCCGCAAAGGCGGGTAAAATGTCTGTTTTTTCATGGAGTGTTTATGAAATTTCGATTTTCTTTGCGTTTTGGTATAGTTGATCCACCTGGCAGGAAAAAGCCGTAAAATCGGCTGTTTTCAGAACGGGCCATTTTGTCCGTCGGTCGGGGTTGAGGGTGTCGTATCGTAGTCCGTTATCCGGGTCAGGCTTTCGTTGTGGCGGAAATATGTACTGCCGGTCGCTCCCTCCCGGTTCTTGGCAATATAGAATACCCCCACGCCCTCGGACGGAATTTTCCCGTATTTGGTGGTGTCTATCATTTCCTCCTCACGTATGGCCGGGCGGTCGATAAAAATCACCATATCGGCATCTTGTTCGATCGCTCCCGATTCCCGGAGGTCGGCAAGTATCGGTGTCTTATCGGCTCGCTCTTCAACCTTGCGGGAAAGCTGGGACAACAAAATGACCGGCACGTCGAGTTCCTTTGCCAGCACTTTGGCCGCCCGGCTCATCTCGGCTACTTCCCGCTCGCGGTTGTTGCGCTTGTCAGAATCGGGGGCCGTCAGCTGCAAATAGTCGATAACGACCATACCGCACCGCCCCTGCCGTTGCAACACCCGGCACTGCGCCCGAATAGCGGGCATCGAAATAGAGGGGGTATCGATTATCGTCACGGGCAACTCGCCCAACCGGGCCGCTCCCGGTTCTATGCGCTTCCAATCCTCGGTACTTACCGCACCAGACCGGAACGCCCTCGCATCCACACCCGAAGCACCAACCAGCATACGGCCGCCGAGCTGCGTCGCGGGCATCTCCAGCGAAAAGATACATACCGGAACACCGGCCCCGGCTGCAGCTTGTGCGAAATGAAGCGCAACGGCCGTTTTACCCATCGCCGGACGTGCGGCAAGGATAACCAGCTGACCGCCCCGCCAACCGCCCGTAATACGATCCATACAGGGCAAACCGGTAGATATTCCTACGCATTCGCCCCGCTGGTGGGCCTGCTGGCGGCGTTCCAGGGCGGTCAGCGTATCCTGCATCACATCGCCGATACTTCGGGCCGAAGCGATCCGGGCGACATCGCCGGTAATCCGTTCAAGGCTTGATATTACCCGCATTACACCCTCCGGGCCTTCCTGTATTGTGGCTATTCCCTCCATTAGCGTAAAAATTCCTCGGCGCTGGATATCCTTATCCACCAATATCCGGGCGTGGTTCAGTATCCCGACACCCGATCCGACGGCCTGCGTAAGGACGGCAAGATACTGACGGGAAATATCCGTCCCTTTCAACTCCTCGAAAACCTGGTAAAGGTCTGGAAATATTCCCCGGTCATCGAGTTTGCAAATAGCATCGTAAATCCTCGCATTTTGGGGATCATAAAATGCCGTTGAAGTAAGAATACCCCGCACATCGGCGACGGATTCCGGGAAAACCATTAGCGCACCCAATACAGCCCGTTCGAGGTCGGGCGATTCCGGGATCTTCAAGGCGTCCGCCGGATAGTTACAGGTCTTTGTATATTCGTTTTTTTTCATTTTGCTGTGTGGGTTTATGGTTATTAAATTCGGATTTGCGACGCATCCAAATTCGGGCGGCAGCTTGCCAATCTTTCATCTGGGATTTACCGGACACTTTCCAGCCGTTAGCCGTGAAATGATCGTAAAAACATTCCGCATCGTTCTTTGTCCCTTCGATCGTCGAAAAATAGTTTGTAACTTCTTCGAGCGGGGGAGCAACAAACGCCGTGCGTTTGCTTGCGACTTTGTGCGGCTTGTCCGCACTTTCTTTACTCTCGTTAGAGAGTTTCTTATCTATATCCTTATCCTTATCATTATCATTATCATTATCATTATCATTATCATTATCGGCATCCACCGCATTCGAGCGCATACGATTGCATCCGTTTGTATGCGACCGCATACGCTCGTTTTTCCAACGTTTGTTCGCATTTTCGGAATTTTTATTGCATACATCCGCATATTTGGCCCTGTCGCGGTCTATTTGAGCCCGCATAAGTCCGAACATAGAGTACAAAACATCTCTATCGGTCGGCTCTTCGCCGTATAGTACGTATCGTTTTACCGCATCGTCGATTTTAAGCCGCAAATCCGCCGGAAACGACAATAGCTGCTCCGCCCAATCTGTGTAATACAAAAAATTAGGCTTTTCTTTCTGTTGCGTATTTGTCATTATTGCATCCCTCCTTTCCGAATAAAATACCGTTTGAATCGGCCCCCGTGCACGCCCTCGCACCATTCGTCGGCGATCGGTACGCCCTTATGACGCAAATCGCGGATTACGCTGCGGGGATCGGACATCCTCAACGAAATAGTAATATCGGCCGCCGAACGGGGAATACCGTCCGAAAGCAAGTTATAAATCCTTTGCTGGTGATAGGAAAATACAGAGGTAAACCTTACATTTGTAGTGTCATTAGCCCCTATGGTATTAGTTTTTGCCCCTGCGTGCTCGCTTCGAGTGCCGGGGGCGTTTTGATTCTGTACCATACCCGATAAGATTATTTACGGTTAGCACTTTCTGCAATACGTTGAGCGGCTTCCGCATCCCGGTTCCGGGGCCTGTTTATCTGCTGCGCCGCCCATTCACGCAGCTCCTTCCGGGAGAACACCAAACGACGGGGGCCGAATTTAGCATAGGGAATTTCGTGTCTATGGGTAAGAATATACAAACTGCGCATAGTCGTCCGATAACCCAGCGAAGCCAGGAATGGCAGAGTTTCTTCGGCGGTCATCGCATCGGGCAACTCCGAAGCATCCGCGATACTCTCTGTGGCTTTCTCGCGTCTTTTGTAATCCTGCATTGCGGCAAATACTGCATCCGAAATCAAGTCTTTCAGGGTCTCCTGTTCAACTACTACTAAATTGTTTCCCATAATATTTATTAGTTAAATTTCTTTCCTTTGTTTGCCGCAAAAATCGCTTTACCTCGGGAATATTCAAAGGAAAATTTCACTTTTTTAACATTATTTCCCGCAAGTCGTTACAAATTATCAATTTGCTGTGTAAAAGTATTTTACATTACAAAAAATAAATAAAAAAAATAAACGGAGAATATTTTTTAATCTCCGTTTACAAAATCGTAAGGCAAATAATTGAATCCGCGGAAAATACGGCTGTTTACAGGCGGTTATTTCCAGCCGTCAGGAATCAAAATAGCCGCGTTTTTCTCCCTTTCTTCCCGTTCGAAGCTGGCCAAATAGTTTTCCGTCGTTTTCAGATCTTGGTGGCCGAGGCTTTCCGATATATAGGCGATATTCGCCCCGGCACGCTTCAACACCGTAGCGAACGAATGACGCGCCGTATAGGTCGATATGTTCCCTATTCCGAGCTGCTCCCCTACTTCCTGCATCCGCTTGTTGATCGCACGGGTCAAATACATCGTTTTCAACTTCTGGTGCATCGCGTCCTCCGTCCCGTCGAGAACCGGAAATATAAAGTTATTACGCCCCGGGGGATTGCCCCAGCGGTCGATAATAGCCTGCATTTGGGGAACGACCACTACCCGGATTTCCTTGCGGGTCTTGGTCGTGTGCTCGGTCTTTTGACGCACGAAACAGATTTCACCGTCCACAATATCACGGTACCGCAATTTCACGAAATCGGCGACGTTGATCCCGTTACACAAGTAGAGGAACAGCCAATAATCCCGGTATTTGGCCGTCGCTTCGCTCCCGTCCTCATAGCGGGCGATCCGCCCGATCTGCTCCAGCGTCAGAGCCAGCTTGCGCCCCTCGCCCTCCTGTATTTCATACCGGCCCCGCCCGAACGGGTATTGCGTTTCCTTGACGATACCCAGACGTCGGGCATCGTTCATTATCGCCCGCAGGTGGCGCAAGTGTATCGATATGGTTGTTTGCACCTTCCCCTCTTTGGTCAGAAAATCCGCATATCGTTTCAGCCACGATACGGTAACGGCGTCAAACTGTATGCGCTCCCCGGCAAACCGCTCCAGCCCTTTCAGCACATTGTCATAAACGAGCATACTGCCAACGCGCCCGGCCTTTTCCAGCTCGGCGATTTTGGCCCGGAACATCGCGTTTACCGTATTGGACGCTGCCCCCTTCAGTCGATCGTTGAGGGCATCCAGCGAAAACCCGCCGTTACCCGCTAAATTCTCAACGGCCGCTCGCACTATCTGGTAGCTGCTCTCTATGTCTTTCCGGACCGCTACAAGGGCACGCGCCTTTGTCGCTCCAAGCATCTCCCACTCTTCCGGGGTCAGGTCTTTGCCCGTAGGATAGTAGCGGCGATCCCGGCGGTAGGTTACGCGAATTTTTACTGGGTATTTCTCGTTTGGTTTCGTACGGCGGGTGTCAAGCATCGCGGCCACCGTTATTCCATCTTTTGAGTAGTTCATTTTTGGTTATAGATTTTGGATTTGCACACACATTTGCACACACAATTTGCACACAAATATACGCATTTAATCAAACCAAACAAAAACAGAGTAAAACAAAATAGCTATATTTGCCACTGAAATACAGCTATTTATAAAACAAACAAGAAATTACCAAAAAATAGCAAAAACCCCGAAATTACGCCTACGGATCAGAAGGTTACAGGTTTGAGTCCTGTCGGCGTCACAAAATAATGCAGCGACCTGTTTTTCGACAGGTCGCTTTTTGTTTTCGGCTGCACGACCATAGCGCAGTTGCCGATTCTCTCTTTCTCCGCCTTGTACTCCCGCCGACTTACACCCGGGAAAATTTCCGTCCTCCCATAAAATCCATACGGAATCCGTCCGTACCGACGCCCGATCATAGCAACAACTTTGAGATTCCCGTCAGCGAAAAGCACCTGAAAACGAATCGCCAAAACATCCAAATTCTTCCCAAAAGAAGCACGAAGCCCCTCTCCAACGGCAACTCGACAATGTGCCCCCTCACCCTTCCTGCCATTTATTTTATGCAATCCAAGGTACTTACTCAACAAGCACAATGCGATTCCGGGTTCAATCGATCTAAATACACAATCCCGAAAAAAATCGAACTCGCCTTCTTTTCGAATTTATAAAATTTTACGAATAGACCACAGATTTTACAATTCAAATATTAAAATATACAATTTAACAAATCGGTAAAATTTGCAAAATCAATTCTTTTTGCTATATTTGATGTAGTCTGAAGGTATTTAATTGACTACAAATAGATTAAAAGAAACTCGCATGAGAATAGGCAACGGATAAGAAATTGGTAAAGTGCTTTGATACACTATATTTCTCATGCTGTCAAACAACTCTTATTTGTTTGCAAATATAATATTATTGCAGGTAAAAATCAAAAATAACGAGGTTTATTTTCATTTTTGCCTGCTGATATTTGTTCCGGATTGTCGGATGCGATATATTTGTAATTAGGATTCGTACCGTGTTCCAAGCGGTTCATAAGTAACGACTTGCGGAGCTTTGGCAACAAGGGGATGCGGCTCCGTTTTATAGAAATGACTTATGCAAACCGACTTATCCATTTACAACAGTCTTCGCCCTTCCTTTATAGAAGGCGTTCACGCCGTGAAGTTCAATGCTTTGTCGGCGGTCATATCGCGTTACCGGGATTATGCCCGCAGTTCCGAACAAATAAAAGCGTACTCGGGAGATTCTCTTCTGATGCGGGACATTGCCTCCTTGCTTGACGAAGCACCCCGTCCCATAACGGGGGAATACCAGGATTTCACCCCGTTCCTGCTTCTTCTGATGCTTTCGGAGGAGTTTCATGCCGTCCATTACGTCGAGCGTCTTGTAACGTGGTATTTCGGCTACTGTTGTGTCGATGAACTGCGGACGGTCTGCACCATTCTGTTCCAGTGTTCCTACCCGCATCACGACACGCTGCGGCTGCGGTTTAAGAATTACCTGCGTGAAGCCCGTAAGACATTGGGTATGCCCGTTGAATGTAACGCTGCTGTCATGCTGAAAATGCTCGACGCCTCTTATGAACATCTCACTCCCGCCGATGTCGGGGAGTTCGAGGAGCTGTTGCACCTGGGGGACGATTACGAGTTCATCTCCCGTGTCAAATCGAATTATCTTGCCTCGGATAACGTCACGGAACTCGCCGGGGTTTGCGGGTATTCCAGCACGATTACCTTCCGCCGGCGTTTCCAGCGGGTTTTCGGCTGCTCGGCCTCCTCGTGGTTACGTCAGCGCCGTATCGAACGTATCGGGGAGTTGCTGCGGACGACACACTACACGTTGCAGGAAATAGCCTACATGTGCGGTTTCTCCGCCCAATCCCACTTTACGGACTTTTGCAAGCGGAATATGGGGAGCAATCCCACTTCCATCCGCCAGGAAGGCCGGATCTGACATTAAAATCGGCCTCGTGATAAAAAAACGAAGAGAAAGATAAAAATCGTAATCCGCCGGTTTTTCGATTCGCTAACTTTATACGCGAAAGTAACAAGACGGATTATGATTGCATTTATAGAAAAATTAAACAGCGAAGTCCTGCGGAGTATCGAACGTATCGAATCGCGGGATACCGACGTGTTGAAAAAGTCGCTTGAAGCGTCACGTGTCCTGGGAGAAGCGTTCGACCGTTTGAAACAATATATCATCGGCTACCGTTTTCAAAACGATGACGAGGAAATAAAGTTCTTCAAAGAAATCAAACCCCGTCTTTTTTGCCGTCTGATCTATTACCGCAAGCTCTACAATATCGAGATGAACCGTCCGGTAGGAAGTATCGAGGCACAACGGGAGTACCTGGACGCCCATGTTCGGGCCATCAACGCGTACACGCAGAAACGCCTTGACTTTATCCGCTATTTCCGCAGCGGCGCTACACACCTGGACAGCCTCTATTTCCTGCGCGGGCAGACCGACACGGAGCAATACCTGGAAACCTTCTACTATGAACTCGACCCGCAGTTTTCGACAAACGCGGATTTCAAGGTGGCGAAAATCCTGGCCAACGATATGTTGTCGGTTTATCTTATGGGCGAATTGGAATCACTGGAGAGCACGAACCTCCGGAACATGGTTCTGCCATTGTCTGACGTGCGTCCGACATGGCAGAACTCGAAGACGGATCTGACGGAACTTATTTACCTGCTCGACAGTAAAGGCTGTTTCGGCAATGTGCCACTCACGCAACTTGCCAGCTACATTTCCAACGCTTTCAACGTACACCTCGACATGAACCTTTCGAGGACATTCTGCGATATGAAAATCCGAAACAACCCGACACCGTGGCTTGACAAGGCGAAAGAGGCCCTGCTTAAACGTATGCAGACGTGGAAGCGAAACAAGAAAAACGGCAATTCCGAGTAGAATATGAACCGGTAAAGCACTCTATTCCTTATAGAAACACTGATAATCAGCGTTGTATATAACAAAAGAACCGAGGTCGGTTTTCCCCCGTAACTCTCGAAAGGAACTTTCCCGAACGCCCGTATTTGCACCCGTATAAGGAGCCGATACGGGTGTTCCGTTGTAGCCCCGTCCGGATTAGAACACCGTTAAGCGTTGAATCACAGTATTCTATCGCATTTCTGCCCATAAAAATACCGAGTACGGGCCGCGGATTTCGGTAAAAAACACTGCCTTCTTCACCGCATGAACCGTTGAGAATCAGTTCACTGCAAATTATCAAAAAAAAGTCGTACCGACCTCGTTTTAAGCTGTCCATATAAGCCCGACCTTTGTAACAGACTAAAAAACAAAGGAGTATGAAAATCATAGTGATCGGTTCGCGAGCCTATAACGAGCTTGTCGGGCGTATAGAGAAAATAGAGGCTGCAATCGCCTCTCTCCCTGAAAAGGGGCGTGCATGGAATAAGGAGTATATAAACGACGAATGGATGGACGGCGAGCAGGTCTGCCGTTACCTGGGTATCAGCGGGCGTACCCTTCAACGCCTCCGCTCGGATCACGTGATCACCTATTCGGCCATCAACCGGAAGCTGTATTATTCCCTCACGGAAATCCGCCGTGTGCTGAAGGAGCGTTCCGTGCGGCGCAAGAACCAACCAAAGGAGTAGGCCATGTTTCTGGACAAGGAATATTTCGACGGATGGATGCAGCGGCTCTCGGAACGGCTGGAACGTATCGAGAAGCTGTGCGCGGGGGACGTGGAGCAACCGCTTTCCATCCTGCCTGACGGGGAGCGTCTTCTGGACAATTACGACCTGTGCCGTATGCTCAATATCAGCAAGCGCACACTCCAGCGTTACCGCACCTCGGGAGAGCTGCCTTACGAGATGATCTATCACAAGACCTTCTACCGGGAATCGGACGTCCTGCGGTTCATCGAGCGTAACTTCAGTAATTTCCGCAAGCTGAAAAAGGATCGTCCTGCCGGTTCCGGTTAGGCCCTGTCCCGAGAGTCCGGCGTCATGGAAAAACGCGGAGATACATGGAATAAGGCACGACAAGGCGGTACAACCGCTCGATATTTGCCGTAAAATCAGTATGTTTGCTGAATGAAGCCTATATAATAATGAAGCAATGAAAGAAACTGATAAAATATATCCTGCCGACAAAGGGGAGGAAGAGCTGCTGCATAATGTGCGCCATATCTTGCAGGAAGCGCGCGCGAAGGTGATACATCATGTCAATTCGACCCTCGTGAGGGCTTACTGGCAGGTAGGGAAATACATAGTGGAGTACGAGCAGCAGGGAACCGACCGTGCCGGATATGGCAAGGCTGTCATCAACACCCTTTCCAGGCGGCTCGTGGCGGAGTTCGGAAACGGGTTCACGGCCACCAACCTGCGGTACATGAGGCAGTTTTACCAGTGCTACCCGAAATATCACACGCTGTGTGATAAATTGAGCTGGTCGCATTGCCGCACGCTTCTCAAGGTGTCGGGCGATGCCGCCCGTGATTTTTACCTGCACGAGTGCGTCAAGGAAAACTGGAGTGTCCGGCAGCTCGACCGCCAAATCAACACGCTTTTCTATGACCGCCTGCTGGCCAGCCGAGACAAGAAAGCTGTGAAAGAGGAGATTTCCCGTACCGAACCCGGACGTGTCGAACCCAAAGAGATCATCCGCGACCCGTATATCCTGGAGTTTCTCGGTATCCCGCAGGGAGAGCATTTTCTGGAAACCGATCTGGAGCAACTGCTCATCAGCCGCTTGCAGCGCTTGATGCTCGAACTCGGGAAAGGCTTCGCCTTCGTCGCGCGACAGAAGCGTATCTCCTTCGATGACAAGCATTTCTACATCGACCTGGTCTTTTACAATTACCTGGCCCGTTGTTTCGTTTTAATAGACCTTAAATCCGGGGAGCTGACCCATCAGGATTTGGGGCAGATGCAGATGTATGTCAATTACTACACCCGTGAGTTGATGAATCCCGGGGATAACCCTCCGGTGGGTATCGTCCTCTGCGCGGAGAAAAACGACGCGGTCGTCCGTTATACGCTGCCCGAAGATGAAAAGCAGGTCTTCGCCGCCCAGTACATGACCTATCTTCCCACGCAGGAGGAGCTGCAAACACTCTTGCAGGAAGTGTGACGACAACGCTCACGGACATATGAAAAAAGCCGATGGAAATCTGTACTTCCGTCGGCTTTTCGTTTACATCTTGATCCCTTTCTTCGCAGGGCCGTTCTCCGGCGGGCTGCCCACGCCCGCGATCACGATGCGCCCCCCGGAGGCGTCGGCAATCTGCCGCAGCCGGGAAGGAATACGGGCCGCCGTGTTGTCTTCCTTCGGGAGCTCTTCCGCCGTGTCATGCCGTTCCCGGCACACGTCGTTATCCTCCTCCGCCTCCTTTCCCTCGCTCTCTTCTATCGGTTTGAGGCTTTGCTGTATCCTGCGGTCTATTTCCGTCAGGTCAGCTTTTAGGGCCGTCAGTTCGGGCTCCTTGCGCCAGGAACTTTCCACCACTTCCCGCAGGACGGGAATATCTTTCTCCAGTTCCTCATTCTTTTTCCGGAATTTCTCCAGTGTCGGCTCGATGGTCGCGAGCGCGTGGATGAAGTTCATCGCCGCCAGTCGCGGGTCGGAGGCGATATTCCCGTAGTTATACTGGTATAGATAATCCCCTTCACCCCGGACATAAAAACGGTTCTGCACCAGGTCGAGCCCGTCTTTCCCGGTCGTTTCGCTCTGGACGAGCAGCTCGAACCCGTAGAGGCTCCCGATGGGTTCGAGCCTGTCGAGCGTGCGTGCCGTTTCGGCGATATGGTTGAGCTGTTTCCCGATGAGCTTGGGGTCGGAGGTTTCCAGCCCGTTCAGTTTCACGGGATTGCGGTACGAGCCGTCCTCGTTGAACTCGACGCGGGCCTTGAAGTGTTCCAGATCCTTGCCGATACGCCGTATCAGGTCGTTGTTCTTCTCTATCTTCTCCGTGATCTGCTCCAGCTTGTAGCGGCTCGATGATTTGCCGCGCACGAATGCCTGGCGTTCGCTTTCGAGCGTGGCGATCTTCTTCTCCAGGCGGGCCTTGTCCAGCAGGTCTGTATTTCCCGAGAGGACGGCGACATACTCGGAAAAATTCATGCCGCTCTTTTCGTCGATGGCCCCCTCGTCGATGGTACGGCTTCCCATGTTGTTGGTCTTGAGCTGGCGGATGAACAGTTGCTTGTTGTGCAACAGCCCGAACTTGTAGGCGTCGAGCGACTTCTCGACGGCGTATAATATCACGTCCACCTTGTTGTCGGCATGGAGTTTGGCGATCTCGTTCCCGGTGCGTATTCCCCGCCCGTCGCGCTGCTCCAGGTCGCTGGGACGCCAGGGGCAGTCCAGGTGGTGTATCGCCACGCAGCGTTTCTGCGCGTTCACTCCCGTCCCGAGCATCTCGGTCGATCCGAAGAGTACGCGGATTTTTCCGGTGTTCATACCGGCGATCATCTCCTTGCGCGCTTTTTCCGAGGTCGCCTCCTGGATGAACCGCACCTCGCTTTGGGGTATGCCGTAATCCTCCGCGAGTTTACGCCGTATCTCGGAATAGACGTTCCACCCCGCTCCGGGTTTGTAGGTTCCCAGGTCGGAGAATACGAACTGCGTGCCGAGCTGCTCGTCATACTTCCGGTAATATTCCGCAATCGTCATAGCCGTATACACAGATGCTTCACGAGCAGCTACGGGCATGTTCGAAGTATTGGCGATAATGATTGTACGCTCCATCAACTTACGTCCGGTATGCGGGTCAACCAGTTCCGGAAACTCCGTAAAGATTTCCACAACCTCATTGGCACGCTCACCACAGGCAGCGATGATTACAATATCCGCTTCCGCCTGTTTGGAGATGGCATGCTGAAGTACCGTCTTTCCAGTACCGAAAGGACCGGGGATAAATCCCGTACCACCTTCTACAATAGGATTCACAGTATCGATTACACGTACACCCGTTTCCAGCAGTTTAAAGGGACGCGGTTTTTCTTTATAATTTGTCATGGCGCGTTTCACCGGCCATTTCTGTATCATGTTCACATGAATGTCATTTCCTTCTTCGTCAGTTAGTACAGCTACAATATCTTCGATGCTGTATTCACCTTCGTCTACGATGGACTTCACGGTACATACGCCTTTCTGGGTGAAAGGTACCATGATTTTCAGCGGTTGGAAGTTTTCGTCCACTTGTCCCAGCCAGGCAGCCGCTTCCACTTTATCCCCTACTTTCACCAGAGGCACAAAATGCCATCTGCTTACT
>OHPO01000544.1_pt1 | contig 19426 bp, 19 predicted proteins | sample 1577741 | NCBI WGS metagenome assembly OHPO01 (sample SAMEA3879574, study PRJEB24766) | human gut metagenome | biome: human-associated habitat; feature: feces | place: USA | collected 1985/1987
CAAATACTCCTATTATTCTCCATAATTCATTATTAAAACTTACATAGTTATTTGGGTTTGCTCCATAATATCTTATATTCGCATCACTTGTATTATCTATCTTTAACTTATATGAATCTCCATAATATTCATATAAGTTACTTATATATTCTACTGCTGTTATTCCATATGTTGGTTTTGTTGCTTTTTTATTTACAACCACGACATCACCCGAATCATTTTTAATTATACCCCTTTTAAATTTATAACCTTCTCTTTTGTTTACTATACTCCACCAATCAAAACTCTTACTTGTTTCATTTATTATTTTGATTAAATTTGGATTAGAAAAATCATTTTTAAAAAATGCACCATATCCTATACTCGTGACACTGCTTGGTATTGTAATACTTGTTAGTTGATTACTAGAAAATGCACCATTCCCTATACTTGTGACGCTATTTGGTATGGTTACACTCGTTAATTGTTTGTTTTGAAATGCATTCGAAGCTATTTCAACAACCTTTTTATCATTTATACTACCTGGTATTATTACATTAACTATTTTATTGAATGGTTTTATTGTTACTTCTAACCCTGCTTCTTCATAATCTGTTGATGGAATTAATCTAGCTGATACAGCTTGTTGTAATGTAGTACCATCTAAACTGTTTCCACTGCATAATGTTGTTGCTATCTCTTCAGGTGCATTTCCCAGTTTATCAGACATCATATAATTTTTACATTTGCCTTCATCTTTTACTGTTACTTTTTCTATTTTTATGAGTGTTACTTCTAGCCCTGCTTCTTCATAATCTGTTGATGGAATATTATCATCTGATACAGCTCTTTCTAATGTATACCCACTATCTAAAGCATTACCACTGCATAATGTTGTTGCTATCTCTTCAGGTACATTTCCCAGTTTATCAGACATCATATAATTTTTACATTTACTTTCATCTTTTACTGTTACCTTTGGGGTTCCTACATCATAACCTCTTATTAGTATTCCATCTTCTACTTCTTGATAATAAAAGTAGCTACTATCTGTTGAACATGTATCACTTATTTCTGATGTTTCTTTTGATGCATTACATATTCCCATTCCTTTAAACTTTCCTTTTCCTTCTATTGTTACTGTTGCTTTTCCTTCTTCATCTATTTTCACAAAACAATATTCATAATCCTCTTTATTTAGTTTTGATACACTATCACATGTTATTTCTTCATCAATGTTATTTAACTTATTTGTTACATATTTCTTTTCTGCACTATCTGCTATTAGTTGTGCTGAATTTTTAAATGAATCTTTTTTTGATGTTTCTATTACATCTAATATCCTTGGTATTGATATTACTAGTATTACTGCTAGTATTACTATTACTGCAAGTAGTTCTATTAGTGTAAATGCATTTTTCTTTTTCATTCCACACGCTCCTTATTCTTGTTTATAGAATACCACAATTATATAAAAAAATAAACAAATCTTATATATAATTTGTTATTTTTTATCTTCTATATTTCCAAATCTTCTATCTCTCTTACTATACTCCTCTATTGCCTTTTTTAACTCAAATTCATCAAAATCTGGAAAATAAGTATTTGTAAAATACATCTCAGAATAAGCCATTTGCCATAACATATAATTACTAATCCTATATTCACCACTAGTTCTTATAAGCAAATCAATAGGTGGGAGTTTTTGATATAAATTTTCCTCTATAATATTCTTATTTATATCATCAATATTTATATTACCATCTAATACCTTTTTACTTATTTTTTTAACTACATCAACAATTTCATCTTGACCGCCATAATTTATACAAACATTAAATATTCCATTTTTGTTATCTTTAGTTTTCTCAGTTACATCTTTTATTATATTCTCTAATTTATCAGGTAAACCACTTTCTTTTTTAGAAAATACTATTTTAATACCTTTTTCATTAAGTTCATCAAAATAATCTTTAAACATCTTAACAAATAAATTCATTAAATAATTTACTTCTTCTTTACTTCTTTTAAAATTTTCAGTTGAAAATGCAAATACACTAAGTATCTCTATTCCATTTGAAAAAGCATATTCCACTATTTTTTTTAATGTCTTACTTCCTTCTAAATGACCAATTGATCTACTTAAATTTCTTTTGGTAGCCCACCTACCATTACCATCCATTATTATTGCAACATGCTGCGGTATATTCATAAACTACTCCTCATATAACAAACCCACAAATATAATAAAAAAATCGGGTTCATCTTCTTATTAAATGCATCAACTAGAAAACTGTGACACTTAACAAGTATATCATAAACACAAAATAATGTAAAATAATAAAACTAACGAAATCTCGTTAGTTATCATTATATGGATTTATATGTATTAAAACATATTTTATATTATATTTAGAATTTAGTAATTCACTTTTTAACTTCTTACTAATACTATGTCCCTTTTCTATACTTAAATCTTTACTTACCACTATTTTAAATACACCACTATAATACATCCCATACTTTTCTAAAACAATATCATCTACATCAATAATATCTTTATTCATTTTTATCATACCTGCTATATCACTTATTACTTTATCATCATTCTCAACTTCTCCAACTACTAAACTCAAACTTTCCTTAATAATTTTATATCCAGTTCTTAAAACAAATAGACTAATTATGAGGGCACCTACTTTATCAATATATTTGAATATGCCACAATATTTATATAATGATGAGGTAATAACTACAAACAAACTACACAACGATGACAAAACATCTGATTTGCTTTCCTTAGCAGAGGCCTTTAGTATATTATCATTATATTTTAGACCATTCATATATATGTATTTATAAAGTATATATTTAATTATAATAACAACAGATATAACAAATGTAAGTTCTATAGGAATTTCTTTATTATTAGATAATACAACTGTCTTTATTATATTTATTGATAATAAAAGTATTACAACTCCCATAATTAAATTAGTAACATATTGTATTCTACCATATCCCTTAGGATGTTTTATATCCGATTTTTTATATGACATTTTACTACCTATTATAGCAACAACATCAGTAATCAAATCAGAAAGTGAGTGAATCGCATCTGCAAGTAACACTTGTGTATTAGTAATTATTCCAACTACATATTTAAGTATAACTAATACACAATTTCCCAAAAAACTTATAATTAAAGTTTTAAAAACTGGTTTCACTATTAATAATTAGACATATTATTGCAAGAACAATCATCTACATTTGTTACTACATCTTCTTCACAACATGTATATTGTGGTATATACACATGTTTATATATATGATTATTTATTACCCTCGTATTTATTGGGCAAATATGTCCTTGCCCTTTTTTAATAGACTTTATTTTTAATTACTTTATTTATTTCATCAAATAATGCAGAACATTTTTGATAATCTGAATTTCTTAAATCTATTTTTATTTTTTCTACCAGTTCATTACCATTATTTAATTTTGAAATTGCACCTATATATTTTGATGCTTTATTGTAAATATCTCTACTCTTTCCTTGTTTAAGAATATTATAAAATTCATTAATAAAATGATTATATAATTCATCGTTATAGTTATCTTTTAAAATTTCTATATTATCTAACAATAAATATCTATAATTGCTATCAATTAATAACTCCCATAACTTTTCTTTTTTATCATAAAACTTATAAAGCTTAATAAGTAAAAATATATCTTTTGTTTTTCTCTCAATAGTACTAATAATTTTTTCTTCAGTTAAGTAATATCCCAAAATGTCTAAATATTCAGTATGACCTAAACACAAATAACTATATAAATAATGATTCATTATTATATCATTATTTTCATGATTGGTAATGCTAACAAATCTATATAATACATCCGGAATATACATTTTATTCTTAAAATAATTCTTTTCAATTAATTTCATAAATGATTTATATAAATTTAAAACATCATTACTATTTTCAACGATATAATCAATGTATTGTAAATATTTAGCGTTTTTTAACATTAAATTAGCACATTCAGTTATACTAAAATTATTTAATAAATATATTGCTATTAAAACATTTGATTTTGGTACTGAATTTTTAATGCTATAATGTTTCAAACTATCTAAATAATTTCCTAATATTTTACAAAACTCATAAATTTCTTCACTACTTTTATTTTTTTTATAAAAGTTAGCAATCCATCTATAATCAGAATATACAGATAATTTTTCATTTAATAATATTTTATCTATTTGTAATTGTAATGATTTGTTTTTGTATAGTTCTTCTATTTTTCTTTTTTCTCTAGCATTTAATATTTCTCTATCAAAATCATTATACTCATAATTATAGTATCCTGTTAAATTTTGTATTCTCTTGTTTAATTTATCTAAAAATACAAACTCATCACTATTTTTTTGTAAATATTTTTTATAATTCTTCTCTAAATATAATTCAAATGTTCTTTTTTCATTATTTTTAAGTTCTATTAACTATACTCGTTTTAATTCATCTATACTTAAATCATCAATATATTTTTCTAAAACTACATCAAAAAATAATGGTTTTTCAAATCTAGAAGATTCCATATAATCATAATAATCACCATCTTCGTCATAATACCTATCATATTCATAGTAGTCATCGCCTTCTTCGCCTTCTTCGTCTTCATCATAATCGCTATTTAACCAAGATTCATAATCATCTACTTCATCAGGAAATAATTCAAAATATAATGCAGTCATATGCTTACAAGTAATGTTTCCATTTGCAAGAGGACAATCACAATATGATTTTCTAGGATGTTCTATATCAATCTTTACATAATAAGGATTTTTTAAACTTCCATCGACATATCCCTCAAATTCATGATCATTTAATTGATTTATATTACTAACTTTATTATGTTTGTAATAATCATAACCTCTACTAACAGAAGAACTGCTTGCACTTGTAAGAATGCTCATACTACCACCTCTTGTTACACTATTATACCATAACTTTAATCCAAACTATTAAAACTAACCTTAATATTTATAGTTTTATCTTCAAATATTTCTATTTTATCAATTAAATTAATTATTAATTCTCTACTAGGTTCTTTCATGGATAAAAACTTATTTATGTATTCATTAATCATTTTATTTTTGAACTCTTCGTTAATATTGTCTTTAATATCATTATTCAACTCGTTATATTTTTTCTCTTTTATATTTAGTTCATTCTCTAATTTTACTTTTACTCTTTCAAATTGTTCTTCAGTTATTTTTTTATTTAACTTGTCTATATAAATAACATCTAAATTATCATTTATTTGTTTAATGGCGTTAGTTAGTATTTCTAACTCTTTTTTATTATTTAATTTATTATCTTCAGTTATATTATTTAACACATCAATTTTTATTCTATCTTTATTAATATAACTTAGACACATATTAGTTAAAGAATTAACTATAACTTTTTCTAATTCATCATAATTATTAGAATGAGTTGTACAAAGTTTTTGTTTCATATAACTTCTATAATAATTACAAATAGTATAACATCTGTTATCTTTTTTTCTTCTAGCTTGAACTGATATTCTATGCCCACAATCAGCACAATATAAAAGTCCATCTAATAAATGATTTTCTTTCTTTTCATTTCTACCAACATTTTTAGGTAATCTTTTTTGAACTTCATAAAAAATATCTTTATCAATAATTGCTTCATGAGTATTTTCTACAACAATATAATCCTTAGGATTATTTCTAACTACTTTCTTAACTTTATAATTTACTTTGGTTCTTTTATTTTGTACTAAGTCTCCTGTATAAATTCTATTAGTTAAAATATCTTGAATCGTTTTAGAATGCCATTCTCCATATTTCAAATTATAATTACTTTTCCACTCAAAACTATAATATTGTGCTGGTGTTTTAACTCCTTCTAAAGTTAATTGTTTCGCTATTTTAAAGTAAGATAAACCTTCTAAACACATATCAAATATTTTTCTAACAATAATTGCTTGTTCTTCAAAAATAACTAAATGATTTTTATTATCAGAATCTTTATCATATCCAAACGGAGTTCTACCACCAACCCATTTTCCTTCTTTTTGTTTTGCTTTTAAACTAGACTTTATTTTTTTAGAAATATCTTTAGCATACATATCATTCATTATTGCCTTAAATGGAGCAATATCATTATTAGAATTATCTAAATATGTATCTATGTTATCAGTAACAGCTATATATCTAACTCCATGCGATGGAAAATATTTTTCTACCAATTCTCCTGTTCCAATATAATCTCTTCCAAGTCTTGACATATCTTTAGTTATAACCATATTAACTCTACCCAATTCAATATCATTTAATAATCTTTTAAAATCAGGTCTATCAAAATTAGTTCCACTATACCCATCATCAATATAAATATCATATACTCTTAAATTATTTTCTTTAGCATATTGAAGTAATAAACTCTTTTGATTTGTAATACTCTCACTTTCATATACTTTATCATCATCTTCACGAGATAATCTAATATATATTCCTGCATTATATATCTTATTTATACTCTCTAACACTTTTACCTCCATCCCCGGATAAATAAGTACATGATTATGGTAGCTCACTTTTACTTTTTTTACAAATCATCTGAATATATTTTTTTATTTCTTTATTTAAAGCTTTTATAAAAACATCATTTATATTTTGTTCCTCATTAAATATATAATTTATTTTGTACTTATCCATAAATTTTTTGTCCCCTCACTTAAACTTATGGAAAAACACTTTAATTTAGTAATACTAAATCGTGTATTATTATTATAAATACACATAATTTTAGTATTACTTATAGGCATTCACTCCTAAATAATAATTCCTTTTTAATAACATAAACATCATCTCCTTTTCCTAGACATGATGCATGATATATCATAATTTTTAGAAATGCAAATCATTTTTCTTTTAATAAATTTGTAATTCATCCTATTTATAAATAAAAACAAAGAAATATACAAAAGCAGGATAAGATGATTACACAACAACATACTTTAATGCCTTATAATATAAGGATTAATTGTTGTGTAATTCTTATTTTGCACTTGCAAAATCATCCTACTTAGTAGGATGAAATAAGGATAAATCCTTAATTTATAATACTTAAAAGTACAAAAAAACATCCTATTTTAAGATTTTAATTTAAGTTTATAGGATGTTTAATTTTTTTATAATTTATTTAAAATTCCATTTTCTAAATCATCAATACTATAAATAGTTTCTAACTCATTAAATGTTTCTTCAAGATTTTTTCTAGCACTTAGCCAACCAGTTCCATCAGTAAACCAAATAAAAGTTACGCCATCAACCTTTTTAGATTCTTCTGCTAACATTTTATAGCTTCTAGCAGTTTCATTCAATTTTGAACCTCCACTAGCATAAAAGTTTGTTTCCATAACATAAACCTGATTATCTGTTTTAATTACAAAATCAAATCTTTTTGTAGAAGTATCATTACCAGACATAGCACTTAAATCAAGATTCCATTTTTTCTCAATATCACTTAAATACATTTCTTTAAAATAAGTTTCATTTTTTATAAATCCTGCTTTTATTATATAACTTTCAACAAGATTTTCCATTAAATGTCCACCACGATTTTTTCTACCATTTGAATCCAGTCCAACTTCAACTCCTAAAACATAGTCATATAAATTATTAATAATATGATTTTGTAATAAATCAAATAAACCAGATTCTCTCATGAATTTAATATAATCATCAATAGAATAAATCATTTTATCAAACTTAAATAAATATTCATTCATTTCATCTTTTATAAATATTTCTTGAGAACGAACTGCTAATAAAAGTGGAATACATTCTAAAGTTTCTGGATACTTAATTAATATATTTTGAAATTCTTCTTCAATATTTTGACTACCAATTAAAGAATTTAAAATATTTAATTCTACTTTTACTTTATCAACATTTTTATATATTTTTTCAAAATCAACATAATAAGTATAATCAGATATACTTGTTTTAAATTTACTTAACCATTCATTAAAATTTCTATTCATTTTTATCACTTTCCTTTCTTCTTATAGTTAAATCTAAATATTCTTTTTCTTGTTCAATACCTATATATTTTCTGTTTAGTCTACTTGCTACTATTCCAGTAGTACCGCTACCATTAAATGGATCTAATATTAAATCATTCTCATCAGTTGATGATAATATTATTTTCTCTAATAATTCAATTGGTTTTTGAGTTGGATGTTTTCCACACCTCTTTTCGCTTGGTTTAGTTAAAGAAGTTTCCCAAACATCTTTCATTTGCTTATTCCCATTTAATTCTCTCATAAGTTTATAATTAAATTTATGTTTAAATTTTTTATCATCTTTCATAGCCCATAAAATAGTTTCAGTAGAGTGAACAAAAGCTCTACAACTTATATTTGGTGGAGGATTTAATTTTTTCCAAGTAATATTATTTATTATCTTAAATCCTTCTTCTTCAAGAGCCATACCTATTGAATAAATATTATGCATGGTTCCACTTATCCATATGGTACCATTATCTTTTAAAACCTCTTTACATAATCTTATCCACTTTTTATTAAATATGTGTTTATCTTTAATTGAAACTTTTTCATCCCAATTACCTTTTTTAACACTTACCATTTTGCCACCACTACAAGTAATACCATTACCAGATAAAAAATAAGGAGGGTCTGCAAATATCATATCAATACTTTTAGGTTCAATTCTTTTTAGTATTTTAAAAGAATCACCATGTAGTAAAGTAAAATTATCTACTTCATAATATGGTTTAATTTTATTCATGATATTTTACCTCCTACTTATATTATACTCTCCCTATTCATCAAATCCTTTTTTATTTTCAAAATTTGTAATAATAACTTCTTCTACATTACCTCTTCTTTTACCATTGGCATTTATATTTCTTTTAGCTTCTATTACATGAATATTAAAGTCTTTATATAATTCATTAACTAACTTTGTATTATGATTAGATAGCATTACATAGCATCCTCTATCCGATAAATCTTTAAACACTTTAGCAAGTCTTTCCTGTTCTTCTTTTCCAAATCCATCTTCAGTATAACTTGTAAATGTTGATGTGTCTGAATCATATGGTGGATCAAAATAAACAAAATCTCCTTTTTTAGCATCTTTAACTGATTCTTCAAAATCAACAGATAATAGTTTTATATCGTTGTAATTTAAGTATCCACATATAATACCTAAATTTTGTCCTTCATAAGTATTAACTTTATTTTTCTTACCAAATGGAACATTAAATTCATTCTTACTATTAACTCTATATAAGCCATTAAAACAAGCTTTATTTAAATAAATAGTACGAGCTGCTCTTTTATAATCAGCTAATTTATTAAATTTCTTTTTATCTCTATCAAGATTTCTAATTTCATAATAATATTCTTCTGAATGTTTTGCTTCATGATGATTTAATTCTCTACACATAACATCAAATTTTTTTGAATCTTTAATACACTCATATACATTCATAAGTTCTTTATTATAATCATTTATAACAGCATTTTTAGGTGATAATTCAAATAATAAAGCTCCACCACCAACAAAAGGTTCATAATAAGTATTAAATTCATATGGAACATATTGTTTTAATTTATCTATAATTTGTCTTTTCCCACCAGCCCATTTTACAAATGGTTTACCTTTAATCATTATTTACTTCCTCCTCAAGATTCATTACAATTACAAATTTTTGTCTCCCTTCTTCGTCAGCATCTATATATATTTCAACATTTATATTATTAAAATCACAAATTTGCCTTACGATATCTAAACCTAAGCCACTACCAGAACTTTTAGAAGTATTATTAGATGATCTATAACCTCTTTGAAAAAACAATCTAGTATCCTCCATAATAACATAAGATGGTCTTGAACTTATTGTAATTTTCTTTAGATTACCATTGCTTTGATAAAATCTTATTTTAATAACACTATTATTTTCTGAATATTTAACCGCATTATCAATAAGCAAATATGGCAAAATCGTTATTGAGTCGTTAGCTTTAAACAAAGTATCCTGACCGTTTTCTTCAATATGAGCCATATTATATATTTTCATATCTATACTCAAGTTTGATTCCCTACAAAAATCATTGAAAATATGTCTATAAATATCCCACAACTTATATGCATTTCTTTCTCTTTTTTTACCAGTTTGAATAATAGCAGGATTACTTGTTAATCTATATAACTCAATTCTCTTTGTTATAAAGTCTGACAAATGATATATACTTTCCAATTTAGAAATATCTCTCTTAATTAAATTAGTTTTACATATATTTTTTGAATTATTATCTATCATTTTATTTACTTTTGTAATATCATGTAAAAAATCACTCATACTTTTATATAATAATTCACAATTGCCTTGATATTTAGCATTTTCTTCATCAATTTTAATTAAACTCATAATTTCATTAATAAAAAATATTTTCTGCTCTACTGATTTCTTTTTCTGCATTTTTTTATTAGAGTAATTTTCCTTAAGCAAAATGCAATTATGTATCTTCGTGCCATTTTTAATACAATTGAATCCATATGGGCAAGAATAAAGACCATCTTTTTCATTCTTTAATTCGTTATAAAATCTTTTGCAAATAGATGAATTAATTTTATTTTTACAAAAATCATTTATTTTATTAAATGTTCCATCTACTATTTCTTCACTTAATAAATCTAAACTATTTACTAACTTCATCATAAATTGATTAACCCTATTTTTATATTAAAATTGATATTTAAATTTAAATCTATCTTTTTAAATAAAGAATCTGATGACAATTTATCTTTCTTTTCAATAAAGCTTCTAACGTATAAATCCTCTAAGCGAAATATTTCTTTCTCATTAATGCCCTTACTTTTTAATATATTTTTATAATGTATCCATCTTTCCTTTGGATTAAATAATTTTTCACAGTCTTCTTTTATGTATTCAATTAATTTGTTTTCTTCACCTTTATAAACAAGTTCATCAATATATTTTATATAATCATTAACCCTTGGATTAAAATCAGCAGCTGAAAGTAAGTATATTATTTTTTCAGGATATTTTTCTTTAATAAGCTTAGCTAAATTAAGACCTTCAAACTCACTATTAAAATTCAAACCTACACCTTTGTAATCACACACAATAAACGGATAATCTTCAACATCGCTTAAAACATCAATATCTTTCTTCCAAATAACACTATATCCTATTCTTCTTAATGTTTTCTCAATTTTTAATTCATCATCATCAATTATTAATACCTTAGTTTCTTCTATTTTCTTCTTATCGCTTATATTAATAACTGCATTAGAAGGTAAATCATCAATTGTTTTGTATTTGTTATCAATATAATTATTTACAACATTTTTTAAAATTCCCATTATGTACCTCCTTACACCAACATCAAGTTTGTCACTAATTACTATTTTATCATAAAAAAAGACATTCTTCATCAAAATGCCTTTAAATTTGTACTTATTTTTTCTTAATTAATTTGGTCTATCAAAAATTATCACTCTTGTTCTACTTCATGTATTATATCCTTTTGCACACATTTTTCTATTGGTTTTTCCATTATTGGTCCCATTTGACAACATTCCACATTTGGCTCTACACATGGATTTGTAGGACAACAACATTTTCTGTTCATAAACATTTTAAATCCTCCTTATCACTACTATAATATGAAAAAACAATTATTATGTTATGGCTAAATACCTAATAATAATTGTTTAAATTACTTATAATAATTTGTTTCTAAACTTCCTATATTTCTTTCAATTCTAGATATAGATAAATTAACTTCTTCTTTAATCGGCTCTAAAGAACCCATCTTAGAAAAATCATGAAGAGGATATAAACTTATTAATTCTGCTTTATTTGTAACTAACATCTCACTAAAATCTGTATAAATCTTATCCAAATTATCTTCATTTATAATTCCACTCTTAACTCCAAAACTCATTCTTTTCTCAAACATTAAATTAAGTGCTTTTTCAAGTCCTAAAAAATCAGTATTCACATTATTAAATCTGTCCATTGCAACATTAAAATCTATAGATGGAATGCCCAATGATTCAAGTTCAATTAAAAGTAACGATAAATCATCATTCATGTATGAATCTATAAGAGTTTTAGGAGAAACTATCTTAGAAAATATCGATACACCTAATGATTCAAGTGGATTTAATTTCTTGCCACTCTCATCTACATTTATTAAAGAAGTTATACTTTCTGTCATACCTTTAAAAAAACCATTCATTTGATTACTTTTCTCTTCTTTATGAGTTGAAATTGATAACATTTTCTGCATAAACAAATGTTGAAGATCTATTCTATCTTCAAATACTTTTTTTGTATTTATAGATAATTCATTACTATCTTTATTATATGCTGAATAATCATCTAATTTATCATTTTTCAAAATTACTAATGTAGATAAAATATCACCCAAATTAGAATAATCATAATCAGGAAAAACAGTAGTAAGTGCATCAGTAAGTGTCGCTATATTACATTTTAACTCATCACTAATATTTTGATTTTCTTTTATCCTATTTCTTAATTCTTCCATATAATTCCTTTCTAAAATGGTAATTTCATATTTCCATTTTTAAATTGCTTCATCATCTTCTTCATATTTTCAAATTGATTTAATAACCTATTTACCTCTTCTACACTTCTACCAGAACCACTTGCAATTCTTTTCTTTCTAGATGCCTTAATTATATCAGGATTCTTCCTTTCCTTCTTAGTCATAGAACTAATAATTGCTTCTATATGAGATATTTGCTTCGGATCAATAGTTATATTATTAAGACCCATTTTAGAAGCCCCTGGTATTAATTTTAACATATTCTCAAGAGGACCTAATTTTTTTATTGCCTTAAGTTGTACTAGAAAATCATCCAAATCAAATTTACCACTATTAAGCTTCTTAGCCGCCTCCATTGCCTCTTTTTCATCAATTACCTCCTCAGCATGCTCAATAAGTGCTTGTAAATCTCCTTCACCTAAAATTCTACCAACCATTCTATTAGTATCAAACTCTGTTATACCATCCAATTTTTCACTAGTACCAATAAACTTAATAGGAATATTTGTTAAATGCCTTACAGAAAGTGCTACACCACCTTTTGTATCCCCATCCATCTTAGTAAGTATTGTTCCAGTAAGAGGTAACTCATTATTAAATCCCTCTATTACATTTATTGCATCCTGACCAATCATACTATCTATTACCAAAAGTATCTCATCTGGTTTTACTTCATTATTTATTTCCTTTAACTCATCCATCAATGCTTCATCTATATGTAACCTACCTGCAGTATCTATAAATACATAATCATACCCATTTTCTTTTGCATAATTAATACCATTTCTAGCAATACTAACCGCATCTTTAATATCTTCACTATATACATATATATCTAATTGCTTTCCTATTTGCTTTAACTGATCTATAGCGGCAGGTCTATAAATATCACATGCAATAAACATTGGTTTTTTCTTATATTTCTTCCTAACCCATGCTCCTAGTTTACCCACATGAGTAGTTTTACCACTTCCTTGAAGACCAACTAACATAACCACATTAAAACTATTATTAACTAATTTAACTGGTTCTGTTCCAAGAAGTTCTATTAATTCATCTTTTAATATTTTCAAAAACATCTCAGATGGTTTTAAACTAGTACTTACAGTAACACCTAATGCCTTCTCCTTAACATTATTTATAAATTCCTTTACTACTTTATAATTTACATCCGCTTCTAATAACGCAATTCTAACATCTCTTAATATATCACTTATATTATCCTCAGTTATTTTTCCATAACCCTTTATCTTATGTATTGCTCCCTGCAATCTCTCAGAAATATTTTCAAACATAATATCACCATCTTAGTTCTTCCAATTTATTTTTTAATTCTTTATCCTTTTCATTCTCAATAATATATTCTAACTTATTACTCTTTTCATATAACTTTAATTTTTCTTCATAAAATAACAACTTATTTTCTACTGTTTTCAATTGTTTATATATTGCATTTCTCGATACATTCACATTCTCACTTATTTCACCTAATGACAAATTATCAAAATAATAATATTCAAAATATTCCTTCTGTTTATCATTAAGTAATAGAGAATATATATCATAAAGATTAGTTAAATACACTCTATCCATCACATCATATCCTTAAATAAACCATATATATAATTTTCTATATCAAACGGCATTAAATCTTCCATTTTTTCACCTAAACCAACAAACTTAACAGGAATATTAACACTCTCCTTTATAGCAAGCACTATTCCGCCTTTTGCAGTACCATCTAACTTAGTAAGTACTATCCCAGTTATATTAGTTATCTCTTTAAAATTAATGGCTTGACTTATACCATTTTGTCCAGTAGTCGCATCTATTACTAATAACGTTTCATGAGGTGCAGAAGGAATTAAATTTCCAATTACCTTATTTATCTTTTCAAGTTCCTTCATTAAATTAACTTTATTTTGTAATCTACCCGCTGTATCTATTAATACCACATCATAATTATCTCTTTTTGCTATATTTAATGCATCATACATAACAGCAGATGGATCTTTAGATTCACTTTTTATAACAGGTACACCTATTCTATTACCCCATTCTAAAAGTTGCTCAATAGCACCAGCCCTAAACGTATCTCCAGCAACAAGCATAACCTTTTTATTTTCATTCTTAAGCTTATATGCAATTTTTGCTATACTCGTAGTTTTACCAACACCATTAACACCAACAAATAATATTACAGTTGGTCCATTTTCATTATATTTAATCTTAGATGATAAAACCTCATCTTCTACATAAATAACAAACAACTCATCTACTATTATTTCCTTTAACATATCAGTATCAGTAATCTTCTCTTTATCGACTCTTTTTCTTAATCTATCCATAAATTCCATTACTGTATTAACACCAATATCAGCCATTATAAGTATCTCTTCTAACTCATCAAAATAATCCTCAGTAACTTGTCTATACTTTTTTGATAACTTACCCAATTTAGACGTAAATTCAACTCTTGACTTAGAAAGTCCCTCTTCATATTTAGAAACTTCCTCTTTCACATCTTCCTTAACTTCACTCTTAAACAATTTCTTTATTTTATTAAAAAATCCCATATATCCCCCTAACCAAATAAATCTTCATCATCATCAAACAAATATTCTTCCTTCACATTTTTTTCTATTACAACTTTATTATTATACCAATCATTCTCGACTTTTACATTCTTATTTTCTTCTACTACTTCATTATTTTTATCTCTTTCCAACTTTCTTAACATTTCACATGCCTCATAATTCGCATCTATATACTCATCCCAAGTCATCTTATCCTTATATCTCTTATACATCTTATCCACCCTACAAATATCAGGTCTAAAATCATATATCATACATTTCCTATTTACTTCATCATAATACTTACACACACCATTACCACTATACAAAAACCTTGCCTCTTCCAAATAAGACAAATTCTTACAACAGCATCCACATCTATTACACTTAAATTCCTTGGTTTGATCCATATTATCACCTTAATCCAATACAATTATTGTATCATATATTAATTAAAATATGAATAGTAATTATACCCTTAAAGGACTAAAATCTATTTCTAGCTTTGCATCTTTACTCTTATGATGACTCTTTATATCATTCAAAGCTTTATATAACAAAGTTCTATTCTTATACTTAATTAACAACTTAAAAGAATATATATTATTTATTTTAAAAGATTGAGTAGGTCCTAAAATAGTATAAGTATCATCCAAATTACCTTTCAAATACTTATTTATTTTATTTATAAGCTTACTTCCCAATTCAAAATCCTTCGAAAGTATTCTTACACTTACCAATAAACAAAATGGTGGATAATTCAATTTCTTTCTTATCTTCATTTCCTCATTATAAAATCTAAAATAATCATGATTTTTAGAAAGTATTATTGAATAATGATTCGGATTAAACGTCTGAATAAGTGATACACCATTCTTCTTACCTCTACCACTCCTACCTGATACTTGCGTAAGCATATCAAAAGTTTTCTCAGCACTTCTATAATCAGGAATATTTAAACTAGCATCCCCACTCAAAACAATAACTAGCGTAACATTTACAAAATCCAATCCCTTAGATATCATCTGAGTTCCAAGTAATATATCATACTTAAAATCATTGAAATCCTTTACTATCTTTTCATGCATTCCTTTATTCGTAGTAGTATCTCTATCCATCCTTACAACTCTTGCACTACTAAACTTATCTTTCAAATACTCCTCTATCTTCTCAGTACCAATTCCCCTTAAAACCAAATCAGTACTTAGACAACTAGGACACCTCTTTAAATTATTAGTTGCATATCCACAATAATGACATCTCAAAGTATTATTAGTTTTATGATAAGTTAAACTTATATCACAATTAGGGCACTTTAAAACATTACCACACCCCATACACATAATATAATTAGAATATCCTCTCCTATTTATCAATATCATTATTTGTTCTTTATTCCTTAATCTATCTTCTATCAAATCTATTGCAACCCTAGAAAGAATAGAATTACCAGTTTTAATTTCATCCTTCATATCTACTACATATACCTTAGGCATTTTCTTATTATTAACTCTATCCAACAATTCAACTAACTCATATCTACCTATCTTTGCTTTCGCATAACTCTCTAAAGTAGGTGTTGCACTTCCCAAAATAAGTTTCGCATTATTATATTCACACCTCTTTAAAGCAATATCAAAGGTTTTATATCTTGGCTCATTTTCTTGTTTATAAGAATCTTCCTGTTCCTCATCTATTACTATTAAACCAATATTTGTAAGAGGAGAAAATACAGCACTTCTTGTACCTATTACAACTTTAGCTTTTAAATCCTTTATTCTCCTATATTCATCATACTTTTCCCCTGATGAAAGAGCACTATGTAAAACAGCAATATCAGATCCAAAAACACTCCTAAAACGCTCTATTAACTGAGTAGTAAGCGTTATTTCAGGTACCAATACAATCACTGTTTTACCAACACTTATCACATCTTTTATCAAATGCATATATATTTCAGTTTTACCACTACCAGTAACACCCCTTAACAAACACACACTCTTTTTACTATTCAAAAGCAAATTATATGCATCCAACTGCTTATCAGTTAATTTTCTTAACTCCCTTCTTTCATAATTAACACACAACCTATTCTTCTCCCTTTTTACCTCTTTTAAAACACCCATATCTAATAATCTATTTAATGTACTCTTACTCTTAATATCACGTTTTAATACATCACCATTATCAAAAAGCTTCAAAACGTTTTTCTCATACACACTTGGATTATCAATATCCCCAACTTTAGTTATATAAGTTTCATACTTTATACTTGTTTTAGTTTTATTAAACTTAAGAGCATCAGGAAGCATACTCTCATAAGCACTCATCAAAGAACACAAATACTCATCCTTCATATACTTACCCAAAGAAAGTAACTCATCATCAAATACCGGCTCACTATCCAAAAGTGACACTATTGGCTTAGTTTCAAAATCCACACTATCTCTAATCCCAATTATAAGTCCCTCAATCTCCCTATTCAAAAGAGGCACAATTACCCTAAATCCGACTCTTACTATATCCTTCAAATCATCACTAACACTATACGTAAATATTTTTTCACCCAAAGATTTAATATTAACTAGTACATCTACAAACATAACATACCTCCTAATAAATAATTATAACAAAAAAGAGTGTTTATCGCACTCATATTTTATTACACATTTCATATTTTAATTTCCCAATTTTAATATATATGGATTACTACTTGTTCCAGTTCCACTCTCTATAAGGACATTACTTTTTAGATAGACAGATGGAAAAACCATAAGCGGAAGTGATGCACGCTCATCTCCAACAAGCCCACCACCATAAATAAACCAAATACCAAAAGCACGATTTGGATGTGCAACAGTTGATAATGTCCATGAACCTTCTTGCATAGTACTACCATGATGCATCCAATTATTTTTCTTACATGTCATATTATATATCTGCTTCTGAATATTGATATTACCTGCATTCATATTCGTTTCACATACACTTTCACTACTTGCATATGAATAGTCAGTTGGATAAGGCAAACCAACATATCCAGTCCATGTAGTTGTTCTTGTTACTACATCATTATTGCAATAATTTCCACTAGAACATATCTTTCCGTTTACTGTTCCCCTTTCTGCATTATAAAATGGCACTGTGTTCATTTCATAACTCTGCAAATTTACTATTGTTGAATCATTTAAATTGATTGCCCCTGTATTCCACGTATGATTATCTATTAATGATTTTGATATTTCATCTAACATATTCGTTGGACACGTTATAGTTGTATTGTTACTAGTTTTATAACACATCACTTCAACTCCACCATAATACATATTATTTAAATACACTTGTAAATCAGATCCAGCATAACTATTTCCATTCGTATCTGTACTCTCTCCCCATTGATTTATTCCATATCCACTATTTATTGTCGATTCACTACTATCCCACGATAAGTTACCTAATTTTTCACTTCTTACTAATTTTATATTTTCACCAAATACTCCTATTATCCTCCATAATTCATTATTAAATCTTACATAGTTATTTGGATTACTTCCATAATATCTTATATTTTCATCAGGTGTATTGTCTTTCTTTAAATTATTTACATTTCTTAAAACTTCATTATTATACAAGTTCTCTATGTATGTTTTCCCTACTCCATATTCTGGTAATTCTAATTCTATTACATCAGATGACATCTTCGTTCCATCTATAACTGCTAACCCATCAAACTTTCCTTTTCCTATTATACTTACTTTCGCATTACCTTCCTCATCAAAAGTTATTTTACAACTTGCATAATCCTCATCAGTTATTTTTGCTACTCTTTTACATGTTATATCATCATCTTTTTCCAATAACTCATTTGATATTTTCTCTTTTTCTGCACTATCTGCTATTAACTGTGCAGTATTTTTCAATGAATCCTTCTTCGTTTCTTCTATCACATTTAATATCTTTGGTATTGCTATTACCAAAATAATCGCTAATATTACTATTACTGCTAGTAATTCAATTAATGTAAATCCATTTACCTTCTCACTTTTCATACTTCACACACTCCTATTTATACTTATATCAAGTATACATCAAGCATAGTTAATTTTCAATAAATTTAAAATAACAAAAAAGAGTGTCTATGATACTACTACCTGTCAAGTACACACTAAATAAAAAGATAAATTAATTCGAATAT
>OHPO01000555.1_pt1 | contig 19154 bp, 19 predicted proteins | sample 1577741 | NCBI WGS metagenome assembly OHPO01 (sample SAMEA3879574, study PRJEB24766) | human gut metagenome | biome: human-associated habitat; feature: feces | place: USA | collected 1985/1987
AACACAGATTTTACATACTCATCATCTTCTATTGTTAAACCCTTATCTTTTAAAATTTCAACCTGTTCTTCTATTGATTTAAAAACTTTTTTTGCCACAATATCACCCTACAAATTCAGTATAACATACTACAATAATATCTTCTAGCATTTTCACAATAATTTCAAGCACAAAAAAACCTACAAAAAACGTAGGTCTTAAACAAATTCTATCTCTTACTAAATTGTGGAGCTCTTCTAGCCTTTTTCAAACCATACTTCTTACGTTCTTTAATTCTAGAATCTCTAGTAATCATACCACTTTCCTTAAGTATAGTTCTATTATTCGGATCAATTTGTAACAAACAACGAGCAATACCCAATCTAATTGCGCCTGTTTGACCATTAAATCCACCACCATTAACTTTAACAACAATATCAAATTTACCATCATTTTCAGTTAAAACCAAAGGTTGTTTCAAATCCATAACCAATGTTTCATAAGGCATATAAGAATTTACGTCCTCGCCATTTACAACTATAGACCCTTTACCATAAGACATTGATACTTGAGCTATACTTCTTTTTCTTCTACCTGTAGCTTTCCAAACTTTACTTTCTGCCATTATTTTCCTCCTATAACTCTATCTTTTCTGGTTTTTGAGCTTCATGTTTATGTTCAGAACTTTCATACACAAATAATTTTCTAAACATATCCCTACCTAATGGTCCTTTAGGTAACATACCCTTAACAGCTCTTTCAACCATTTCTACTGGATACTTTTCTTTCATTTCTTTAGCAGTTCTTTCTCTTAGACCACCAACATATCTAGAGTGATCATAATAAATTTTATCCTCTAATTTGTTACCAGTTAAAGCTACTTTATCAGCATTAACAATGATAACATAATCACCACAGTCAACATGAGGGGTAAAGCTAGCTTTGTACTTTCCTCTCAACAGTTTCGCAACTTTCGAACCGAGACGGCCTACGACCTGATCGGTTGCATCGACAACAACCCATTCTTTATGAGCTGTTTCTTTGTTTGCAGAAATGGTCTTGTAACTTAAAGTATCCACTCTTAAATTCTTTTTTAAATGTTAACTACTAAAAAACAATTCTTCCCAGCGTTTCTAACCGTTCCCGGACAAAGAACTATTAACACGCTAAGAATTAATTCTTTATAAACTTTTGATAATAATCGGCTTGCAAAGGTACGGCTTTTCTTTGAACTGACAAACAAATTAAGATATTTTTTCCTCCTGCTTTTTGCATACAAAAGGCTGATACAACCACATCTAGGCTTTGAATAACGGAGTAAAAACATAGGGAAGAAATTTTGATTCTTCCCTATACATATACAGTTATTCATATATTTTCAACGATTCCAGCCACTCTCCATCTCAGAGCAAGTACAAACAGCCACAGATGCCGCATTGTTTCCACCGGACTGACGAAGCTTTAAAAGTTCAGTTGCTGAGATCCGAACTACTTTTCCATCGGGACGACCATAACACAGTGTCCCTTCGCGCCGTGCAGTTTCCTCTATCAACCGCTGTTCCGCTAATTCTAAACCATAACGCAACTTCGCACTTAATTCCTTATATTCTTCTTCAGTTGACATAACTTCTGATTTTAGTAAAAAGTTCTTGATTATAGATATGGACCTCATCTCCCAAACGGAAGGCGTCCGCCACAATAACACGCGGTGTGCAGCTATTGTCCGCAAGCATCCAATAATCCACGCAAGGCATATAAATACGGAAAAAGTTTTCCAACCCCGAACGATAACGACGACGGATAATGGGAGCAGGTACATCATGCCCTCCGTTGGCAACACGCTGTTTCACTCGCTCTATAGCCAGTTCAGGCGAATTCAGCCAAAAATAAATAAGGCTGACACTATATCCTTGATTTTGTGCCTGCTGGATAAGATTGATATAAGAACGGGTAGACAATGTAGTTTCAACAGAAAAACTGACTCCGGCTGACAACAGTTCTCCGATGCGTTTCAGCATCAGTCGTCCCGCTTCGATTGCTACACTTGAGGGGTTAAAAGGAGAAAGTCCCTTGGCGATTTCATCGGCATTGACAAATTCACGGCACTCTAAAATTTCGGGTAATACCGTATACGAAGCAGTCGTTTTACCAGCTCCGTTACACCCCGCTATTATATAAAGTTTAGACATTAATCTCCTTTTCTATTTCTGTTATTGGCGACAAAGTTAACGATTATTTCCAATTTTTGTTCTCGAAAAGGCATAAAAGTGATGAAGAATAGCACATTTTTTGAAATTCTGTGCAAATTAAGAAGAGATTACAGGAATTTTACCGTATATTTAAGCAACCTGCAAACAGGTAACAGTTACTCACTACATCATTTTATTGGAAACAATTAATACATAGACACCTTTCATTTAAGTATCCAAACAAGTAATCATATAAACAAGACACATATCCCACCATATAGATAGGGACCACGCTTTCAAAAAATGAAAGAGCAGCCCCTCCCCAATGACTATCCTTTGTTTATAAACAAAGATTCAAACTTATCTGACCAAATCCTTGGGATAAACAGGAGGCATTTTCACCCGTTTCCAAGTTTCATAATACCAAGAATTGATTTCATTTCCATCCTTATCCGTTTTCACAAAAAACTTCAGTACCATGACATCGCCCCCCTTCATCTCAAATTCCAAAATATTATCCACACCTACCAATTGTGGAAGATGCAGATTTTTCTCCACATGCTCTGTATAAGCATTAGGAGCAGTCTGCCGATAGGTACCGGAACCAATAATAATAGCTCCATGATTAGGAATCATGGTCATATTGGTAAACTTGCCGTCATCAGACAAAATTTTAAAAGAATTACTTGGTTTCAACTCACCCGGCACCTGAGGAGTACCTGATACATAAAAGCACATCTGCCAAATCCCTTTCAAGTTGACAGGGGCTGCATCTGATTTTTCCTGTCCCACTACACGCGAAGTACCGATTAGCAAGAATGCTATCATCAGTAGGAATAATTTTTTCCGTTTCATAGCTGTATATATTTAGTTAACAAATTGCGTTATGTGGATACAACAAAATTAGAAAAATTTTTCAAACTTTCTGCTTTTCAAATAACTTTTTTACAGTTAAACACAAAAAAAATCCTGCTCTATGTTATAGGGCAGGATTTTTTGAATTATTATTTCCTACAATTAGAATTCAGCATTGCGCGGAGTACGTGGGAAAGGTATCACATCACGAATATTGGTCATACCGGTAACAAACAGCAACAACCGTTCAAAACCAAGTCCAAAACCAGAATGAGGACATGAACCAAACTTGCGGGTATCCAGATACCACCACATATCCTTCATCGGAATTCCCAGTTCCTGAATGCGGGTCATCAATTTGTCATAATCAGCCTCACGTTCAGACCCACCTATTATTTCGCCAATCTTCGGGAATAATACATCCATTGCACGCACCGTCTTTCCATCCTCATTCTGCTTCATATAGAATGCTTTGATTTCTTTCGGATAGTCTGTCAGGATTACAGGACGTTTAAAATGCTCTTCCACCAAATAACGTTCATGTTCAGAGGCTAAGTCTACTCCCCAATATACCGGGAATTCAAATTTATGACCTTTTACTACAGCTTCCTCCAGTATCTTGATACCTTCCGTATAAGGCAGACGGACAAATTCTTCCTTCAGCACGCCCTGCAAACGTTCTATCAATCCTTTATCGAACATATCGTTCAAGAACTTCACATCATCATAGCAGTTGTCAAGCGCCCACTGTACACAATATTTAATAAAGTCTTCGGCCAAATCCATATTATCAGTAATATCATTGAACGCAACCTCAGGTTCAATCATCCAAAACTCGGCCAAGTGACGCGGCGTATTGGAGTTCTCCGCACGGAATGTAGGTCCAAATGTATAAATAGCCCCCAAAGCAGTAGCAGCCAATTCACCTTCCAACTGTCCGGAAACCGTCAAACTGGCTTGTTTGCCAAAGAAATCATCATCATAAATAATCGCTCCGTTTTCATCTTTCTTCAAATCATAAAGATTCTTGGTAGTAACCTGGAACATCTGTCCCGCACCTTCACAATCGGATGCTGTGATAATAGGTGTATGAAAATAGAAGAAACCACGTTCATGGAAGAACTTATGGATAGCGATAGCCATGTTGTGGCGGATGCGGAATACAGCTCCAAATGTATTGGTACGGGGACGCAAATGAGCGATCTCACGAAGAAACTCCATCGTATGACCTTTCTTCTGTAACGGATAAGTATTATCACAAGTACCTAATACTTCGATTCCACGCGCTTGAACTTCGGCAGCCTGACCAGAGCCAATGGATTCGGTCAACTCACCGTTCACACTGATACATGCACCGGTGGTGATCTGCTTCAACATTTCTTCGTCAAAGTTTGCCAAATCAACAACAATCTGCACATTATTTATTGTAGAACCGTCATTCAGGGCGATAAAATTTACCTGTTTGCTACCGCGGCGGGTACGAACCCAACCTTTTACATTGACCATCGCACCAAAATCACGGCGCTTCAGCAAGTCAACAATCTTTGTTCTACTAATTTTTTCCATTGTTTTGTCTCTTTATTGTTTATTATTCAAATGAGCCCATGCGGAGCATGTTCACTTCTTGTTCCGTCAGGTAACGCCAGTCACCGCGACGCAAACCTTTTTTAGTCAGGCCAGCAAAATAAACGCGGTCCAGCTTGATTACCTTATATCCCAAGGATTCAAAAATACGACGCACAATACGGTTCTTTCCGGAATGGATTTCAATACCGACTTGTGATTTGTCTGTTTCCGATGCATAGCTGATGGCATCTGCATGGATCTCTCCATCATCCAATGTCACACCTGCTGCAATCTGGTCAAGATCTGCCTTGGTTACATTCTTATCACAATATACATGATAAATCTTCTTCTTCAAATACTTAGGATGAGTCAGCTTGGAAGCCAAATCACCATCGTTAGTTAACAGTAATACACCGGTAGTATTACGATCCAAACGCCCAACTGGATAAATACGCTCCTTACAAGCACCTTTCACAAAATCCATTACAGTCTTACGTTCCTGAGGATCATCAGAAGTAGTCACACAATCCTTCGGTTTATTCAACAAAATATAAGTTTTACGTTCAATACTTACCGGTTCGTCATGGAACTTCACTTCGTCAGTACGCTTGATCTTAGTACCTAATTCGGTTACCACTTCACCATTTACACTGACTACACCTGCTGTAATAAACTCATCAGCCTCACGACGGGAACATATACCTGCATTAGCCAAGAACTTGTTCAGACGAATCGGCTCATTTGGATCGGTCAATATATCTTTATATTCAATCTGTTTCTTCAGACTATACTTTGCATTCGGGTTATAATCAGCCGTACGGGGGCGATAGGGACGATTGTATCCACCACCTTGATAACCACCGGTACGAGGACGATAAGGACGGTCGCCGCCTTGATTATAACCGCCGGTACGAGGACGCGGAGTGTAAGAACGCTGTTCACCACCTTCACCGCTGTTAAAACGGGGACGCGGAGTATATGGACGCTGCTCACCACCTTCGCGATTATATCCTCCGGTGCGGGGACGCGGAGTATAAGGACGCTGCTCACCACCTTCGCGATTATAGTTTGTACGGGGACGGTATTGACGTTCACCACCTTCCTCACCATTATTGAAACGAGGGCGCGGAGTATATGGACGCTGCTCACCACCTTCACGATTATAATTTGTACGAGGACGGTATGAACGTTGTTCTCCTCCATCCTCACTGTTAGGATTAAAGCGGGGACGTTGCGGACGGTCACCATTATTATTATAGCGATTATAGGAAGGACGGTCACCGTTGTTATAAGAAGAACGGTAAGGACGGTCGCCACCTTCGCGATTATAGCTGTTCGTACGAGGACGGTAAGGACGCTGTTCGCCGTCGTTGTTGTATCTGTTGTAATTACTGTCTCTGTTATAAGACTTATAACCACCATCACGGCTTACATTCTGGTTTTCTTCGTTTGCAGCACCTTCTTGTCTGCTTTCATTTTCTGTACTCATGGTTTTCCTTTTGTTTATTAATTAATGTATAACGCCCTCTCGGGCTTTTTTGATTAAAATCCAACTAACTATTTTTTAAATACCTGTATAATTATGCGGTGTAATCACTCGCAGTTCCTTTTTAATATCTTCGCTTACATTTAGTGTTTCTATGAATTCTTTAATAGCCCCTTCTGTGATAGCTTGGTTTGTACGGGTCAAAGCTTTCAATGCCTCATACGGATGAGGATAGGCTTCGCGGCGCAAAATAGTCTGGATAGCTTCCGCCACCACACTCCAACAATTATCCAAGTCGGCATAGATTGCTTTCTCATTCAGCAACAGTTTACGCAGACCTTTCAACGAACTTTGGATAGCAATCACAATGTGACCGAAAGGTACACCGACGTTACGCAACACAGTAGAGTCTGTCAAGTCACGTTGCAAGCGGGAAACAGGCAACTTAGAAGAAAGATGCTCCAGAATAGCATTTGCCATCCCCAGGTTACCCTCTGCATTTTCGAAGTCGATGGGGTTTACTTTGTGCGGCATAGCGCTGGAACCGACTTCGCCCGCTTTAATCTTCTGTTTGAAGTACTCCATAGAGATGTACTGCCAAAAGTCGCGGTTCATGTCAATCATAATGGTATTGATGCGCTTCATGGCATCAAAGATGGCTCCCAGATTATCATAATTAGAAATCTGAGTAGTATATTCCTCACGTTCCAACCCCAGCTTCTCTGCCACGAACTGATTTCCGAATGCTTTCCAGTCATATTCGGGATAAGCTACATGATGTGCATTGTAATTACCCGTCGCACCACCGAATTTAGCCGTGACAGGACAAGCTTTCAATACAGCCAGCTGACGATTCAGACGATAAACGAAAACCATGATTTCTTTACCCAGGCGAGTAGGAGAAGCAGGCTGCCCATGTGTTTTTGCCAACATAGGGATATTTGCCCATTCTTCAGCGTATGTAGTCAACTGAGCAATCAGCTCTTCAATTTGCGGATAGTACACTTGTTCCAATGCCTCCTTTATAGACAAAGGTACAGAAGTATTGTTTATGTCCTGTGATGTCAATCCGAAATGAATGAATTCCTTGTATTCCTCCATTCCGCCCAACTTATCGAATTCTTCTTTGATGAAATATTCTACAGCCTTTACATCGTGGTTTGTTACACTTTCTATCTCTTTAATACGCTGTGCATCAGCTTCTGAAAAATTCTTATAAATAGCGCGCAATGCATCAAAACGTGCATGATCAAAGCTTTTCAGCTGTGGCAACGGTAGTTCACACAGAGTGATAAAGTATTCAATTTCTACCTGCACACGGTACTTGATGAGTGCAAATTCAGAAAAATAAGAGGCCAAAGCTCCCGCTTTTCCTCTGTATCGACCGTCAATAGGTGATATTGCCGTGAGTAAATCGAGCTCCATATTATATTCTTTGATAATTATCAGACTGCAAAATTAATTCTTTTTCTTGAGTTTAACGGCCTGAAGATGCATAAAGTTTGCGAAAATGAAGATTTATTTCACAAATCCCTTTTTAGTCCATTTCAGACTGTTCCAACGCTGTACAAAGATAATACCACGAAGATTTTCATCCAGCACAAACGCACACCACATACCTACCAATCCCCATCCCCAATGAATGCCGAACAAGAAACCACAACCTACGGCAACACTCCACTGAACAACAAATCCTACATAAAACGGATAATTTACATCACCCGTTGCACGTAAAGCATTCGTCGCATAAATATTAATAGCCCGTCCCACTTCCAAAATCACATCAATAAACAGGATAATAGTACCCAGACGGATAATTTCCGGATTATCTGTCAACCAGCTAAACAAGGTATGCCCCATCAAAGCCCAGATACAGGATAAAACCAAAGAAACCAAAATAGAAATACGCATCACATATTTGCCTAACAGATAGGCTGCATGAATTTTCCTTTCACCTACCAGATGTCCGATACAGATGGCTCCGCCTTGTGCCATGGCAATAGCAAACAAATAAACGAACATCACTATATTCACCACATAGGTACGGGTAGCCAGCGCTTCATTCCCCAACATATTAATAAAATAGGTCAATACTACCTGAGAGAAACTGTAGGACATATTTTCTCCGGCCGAGGGGACTCCGATTTTCAACAGGTTTTTCAGCTCGACAAACGGGAAGGGGCAAAAATAGGATAACGGAAATCTGGGAATATGCTTGCGGAAAAGAATTACAAAAAGTATCACCATAGATACCCCTCGGGCAAATGCTGTAGAGATAGCCGCACCTTCCACTCCCAAAGCCGGCATGCCGAACTTACCGAAAATCAGCGAATAGTTACCGATGATATTCAGAATATTCACAACTACCGTTACCATCATGGGATAAACCGCTTTGTTAGCACTACGCAAAGAGGCAGAAATAGTCAGAGATATGGCTTGAAAAAAAGCGAATGCCCCTACTATCTTCATGTAACTCACTCCATATTCCATCAGTTCGGGACGAAGTCCCATCATAGATAGCAGAGAAGTGGCTCCGTAATGCAGAATAGCACTGACAAACAGGCCGAACACCAAATTGAGTATCAATGATACTCCCACCACCTGCACCATATTCTTGTGCATTCTTGCTCCCAAATATTGCGAACAGAGTACGGAAGTTCCTATATTAATCACCTCGAATATCAGGAAAGCAAACATGATGAGCTGGTTGACCACCCCGACGGCAGCCACACTATTGTCTGAATACTGACTCAGCATCACGGTATCTACCGCGCCCAGCATCATAATCAGCAATGTTTCAATGAAAATAGGAACCGCCAGTCTGGCAAGGTTCTTTCGTACACTTCTCGGTTCTTGAATTACGTCCACTTGTTACCCTTGATTTTCGGGGTGCAAAGGTACAGACTTTTCACGATGTAACGGTTTGATTTATATCAAGAAATACGAACTTAAGATTTTTACAAGGAGATAAACAGGAATCTGATCTTTTCTTTTTATCTTTAGAACCGAATCTTAAATCAACATATTAACATGAAAAAAGGACTCCTCTTGTTATCTGCAATTCTTGCATTGGGCTCCCTGTCTTCATCCGCCCAAAGAAGAACGGCTACCATGACTGATGAAGAAATGTACCTTGATGCCATGCATCGTAACATCACTACCGAAAAGATTTTCGGTTATGTAAAGCAACTTTCAGACCCGGCCTTGGAGGGACGACTCGCAGGTTCGCCCGGAATGGCTAAAGCTGTAGATATCGTAAAAGGATATTTTAAAGAGTGGAAACTAATACCTCGTGGTGAGAATGGTTCCTACATACAGCTATTCCCCCACCCTTGTGTAGAGATACAACCGGGAAGCACTATGGATATCCTATTTCCTGTCACCCAAGACAAGAAAAAAACTGTATGGATCTCCAAGACATACCCTTGGGCAGATGGTTGGTTTGCCGGAGGAATGACCAGTAACGGAGAAGTGACAGCCGATGTGGTATATGCCGGATTTGGCGTTACAGCACCCGAATTAGGATATGATGATTACAAAGACATAGATGTAAAAGGCAAGATTGTGCTGGTAGAGGGAGAAACACCCAATATAAGCCGTAACCCCGATTCACTGGCCATGTGGTACAAACATACTTTGCACCAAACCAAGCTGAACAACGCTGCAGCCCATGGTGCGGCAGGCTTGTTATACAAATGGGTTCCCGGTCCGAATGCCCCCTATAATCCGGGATTTGTCTATTGTCATGTTACAGACACTGTGGTCAATGATATTTTCAGGGGAACAGGCAAGACCTATAAAGAAACCATCCGGCAGATTTATAAGACTCAGAAGCCTGCCTCTTTCCATACCGGAAAGAGAGCCCACATCAAAATGAATGCTACCTATAATCCCAATGCTACTGGAAAAAATATTTTGGGCATGATCAAAGGCAGTGATCCTATACTATGCAATGAATATGTAATCATTTCCGCCCATCTGGACCACTTAGGAATGATTCCTTTCCTAATTGAAGGAGCGAATGACAACAATTCTTCCTCCGCTGCCATGCTGGGAGTAGCCGAAGCACTGGCAAAATCAAAGATAAAACCGAAACGCAGCATCATCTTTATGAGTGTGGACGGCGAGGAGGCCGGACTCACCGGAAGTACCTACTACACCAACCATTCCCTTGTGCCCCAAAACAAAGTGGTAGCAATCCTGAATCTGGAACAAGTGGGTGTAGGTGAGATGCTAGGAGCGAATTATCACTATAAATACCCCGAACTGGCTGAGCTATCAGAGAAAGCCAATGATAGGTATGTACATCGACGTCTGTTCACTAGTGAGACTCATTTCCTGACCCGCCCTCGCACAGACGGTGCAGTCTTTATGAAAGCCGGCTATCCATGTATAGACTTATGGGCCTTGGGAGGCGGTTATTACCATCATCCCAAAGATAACACCCAATCTATCAATCCCGATATCCTCCGAGCTGCAACCGAATGGTTATACTGGACTACAATTTTTATAGCAGACAAGTAACCGGATATAAGAAATCCCGGCGAGTCATCGCTCTGCCGGGATTTCTTTATCTAACCGATGTTGTGTATGTGTTGTCGTAGATGTGCTTGGTGTTGTGTCATTGTTGAGTCAGATATTCCTTATACATTTTTTCTATCTCCTTCATGGGAATATCCAATGTCTTCACTTGTCTGAAAAACTCAGGCAGGTCTTCATGCAGGAATGTATTTTTCCGTAAAGCAATAATCCGGTCTTTAGCCCCTGCCGATACAAAATAACCAATGCCGCGTTTATTGTGAATGATCTCTTGTCCCTGAAGGTAATCATACGTGCGGACCACCGTATTTGCATTCACCTCCACTGTGGCGGCGTATTCTCTGACCGATGGAATACGCTCTTCTTCCGTATATTGTCCTTGCAGGATTTCATCACATATCCGGTCAGCTATCTGCAAGTAAATGGATTTACTTTCTTTAAATTTCATAGCAAACGGAATTTGGGTTTAATAACTTGTGAACGGGTAAAGAGCCGGTAACTCAGCCACCAGTTGAACATGGTGAATGCACTGAAGAACGCCACCCCTAAGGAAAGTAACTTGTTTAATGTCACCCACTGGAAATTAGCTTCCAGCCATTCGGCGAAACTACGCATACCGTCATTGCCTACCCATGATATGATATGTACTGACAAGACCGAACACAGAATAGAAATAAGCATCAATGTACCCAATGTCTTGAAAAAAGGTTTCTTGTACCAATAACTCCCCCCTAGAATATAAAGTGAATGTGACCACACCAAGAAAGCCCATCCGCACAGCTCACCCAGCCAGTTCTGGTAGGACATATTCAAAGCGGATCCCGATCCCCTAAATACCTGTTCTCCATCTATAGCAGCCATAGAAAGAAGATGGTACAACACTGATTGATGGAATGCCTCGGGCAAATTAAACAAAGGAAGTACAAGATAACGCGTAATCTCTGCCAATGAAGCGGCAACTATAATGGCTGCGGCCATCCCTACCGTAACAATTAAAAATCGTGCTACAAATTTCTCTATCATAGTCGCCGGAAGCATCAGAAAAGCGATACGTTTTTCTTTTGTAATCATGTTTTCCATAATGTTGGCAGCATAAGCAATACTGGCAATACCAATGATAAAAACAAAGGTCCCCATTATATTAGAACAATAAGTAGTAAACGATATCTGAGAAGACCTACCAGAACTCATTGTCCACATATGAAGTATCATTACCAAGGCGAATGCAGCATAAATTCCTATCAAACGATAAAGATTCGTTTTCCAATTTTCCATAATCTCGCGTTTCATTACCATTGCAATACGCGAAAAGCTAAAGAAGTTATTCGTATCCATAATGTTTGTGTGTGTTACTTGTTAAACATGGTTTGCATTTTTTCTCTCTCTGCCAGCATAGCGTTGAATAATACTTCCAGATTCAAATTCGTTTCCTCATTCTCAGTGTTCGGGAAGATGACACTGTTTCCCTGGACGGACGGCTGGACATAGAGTGCTGTGTCCGTCGGTTCATTCATGCCTTGCTCTGCAAAATAGACTTTGTCACAGATGGTCTTTACCGATGCATTCAACAATACGCGGGTACCGTCAATAATAACCACATGATCCAGCAGGCTGTCAATATCTCTCACCTGGTGCGTAGAGATGATGACTGATTTTTCATCGGTCATGCCCGAAGCGATTACTTTACGAAACTGACTTTTAGAAGGAATATCCAATCCGTTGCTGGGCTCGTCCATTACCAACAAAGAGGTATTGGTAGCTAATGCAAAGCACATAAATGCTTTCTTCTTCTGTCCCATCGAAAGCTCGCCCAAATGAATATCTTCATTCATATCAAAATCACGAAGGCAAGTGCTCAAGAGTTCATTGCTGAAATTCGGATAAAACGGAGTATTCAGCTTCAAGTATTGTTTCAAACTGACTGATGGCAAAGCAAATTCTTCAGGCACTAGAAACATGTCCTGCAAAGTCAGGGGATAGCGCATGGAAACATCCACCCCTTTGTAAAGCACCCGTCCGGCCTGAGGACGAAGCAAACCTGTCATTAAATAAAGCAAAGTAGATTTACCTGTACCGTTCTTCCCTAAAAGGCCGTAAACTGAACCTTTGTCCAATGCTAGCGAGAAGTCATCAAAGACTTTCTGTTTTCTCTTTCCATAACTGAAAGACAAGTTCTTTACTTCAATCATCATTGTGTTTATGGTTTTATTAGTTATTTAGTGTATTAGTTGATTAGTACACTGTAAATGTATATAGTTTATTTGAATAAACAAGAAGAATGACTCATCTTTAATATTCATTAACCGTTAAACGAATTAAGCGGGCGGCAACCAAGTACTGTCCGCTCAACTCAAATGATAAATGAAAAAAAGAAGGACTATTTAATTCCTCCTAGTGCTTTAGTAGCAGTTTCGTTTCCAGGATCAATTTCCAATATCTTATTCCAATACAGTTTTGACTGGTTATAATCTTCTTTTACAAAATAATAATATCCCAAATAGCTGTTACATTCCACCAACACTGATTTAGTAGCATCAGGCTTCTGTTCCAGAATACTCAGTGCAGCCTCATAATAAGGCTTTGCCAATCCCTGAGTTGTTTCAGGATCACGCAAAGAATTAACACGGGCACGCCAGAAGTTTCCTAAATAGTTATCGGGAACTTTAGCAGCCACTTGTGCAAAAATAGTATCGGCTTCAGCTAGATAAAGTGGTTGCTTATCCTGATAAGCAGAATCAGTAGCCGCATAATAGTTCAAACGTCCATATAAAAACAGGTCACTAATATCCGGATCACCTTTCATTCCGCCCAAATAATTTTTATAAGCCTCTATGGCCTTCGGAAAATCACGTTCCTTTTCGTATACATCAGAGATATCTTTATAGATTTCCGTATGCGATTTGTCCATAGCCAGTGCTTTGTCGAACTGTGCCACCGCTTCATCATACTGCTTGTCAGCTTCCAGCAAACGGGCGAAATAAACGTAATCCAAATATACATAATCCGGATTACCGGGATTAGAAAAGAAAGTGGCGGCTGCTTCCAGTCCTTCTTTGTAATCCTTTAACTCCAGATTATCATACATCGCCAGACGTTTCAGCACATGATTTTCCGGAGCAAGTTCCAGACCTTTCTTTACCATATCCGAAGACTGCGCATAATCCTTATTCAGATATAGCAACATGGCATAGCGGGTATAGTCCTGTTCGGTAGGCGTACCTACTTTCAGATAACTTTCATAAGCTTCTTTTGCTTTGCCATACTGCCCCATCGTATAATATACATCGGCCAATTCCTTACTGATACGGTTATCGTCCGGAGCCTTAGTCTGCAAACGCATCAACATATCCAGTGACAGTTGAGGGTCTACACCTTTATATACCTGTGCATATTTAAAATAAGCTTCGCTGCAATTTTCATCCAGATAAATAGCCTGGTTATAATCACTGCTGGCTTTGTTCACATCATTTAGTTTCAATGCCACATCACCACTCAGCAGATAGGCTACAGCACATTTACTGTTCACATCTTTAGCGCGCTGTGCATATTCGGCAGCTTCTGCTGTTTTTCCCTGGTCCAGATAAGCCCGGCCTATCTCTACCAACAAGGAAGTATTCTTCTTATTTTTACCTTTCATCAGTTCATCAAAAGCCTCGGAGGCTTTTGCCGGATTCTCCTTTATCATCGTGGCAGCCTGTTTCACTTGGGGTGACCATTCGCTGCCTGCTGGTGTCTGTCCCCACATAGTTACGGCCAGGCACAGGCTCATCACGGTTAATACTAATTTTTTCATGGTTCTTCTTTTTTGTTCATTTATTATTCCTCTTTTACATCTACAATCCTCACAGCAGCCGTAGCAGGTACCAGTCCTGATTTCAAGATGATACGCTGTCCCCGGAAATCTGTCAGGAAAGAAGTCAGACCACTGGGCAGACCACTTTTAGGATCATTGAGTAAAATGTACACATTGCGAGTGAGCGGATACTGGTTCAAAGCCAGATAAGCTTGATAAGGCTTGAAACTATTTCCCACTGTAGCCGAATCCGCACGGCTGACAGCCATTATCCGAATGACGTCATTGAAAGAGAGTCGCGTACTATCCGCAGGATTTCCTATCCAGTTGACACCGATAACCCCTAAAGCTGCGGGATTCTTAGCCACATACGAAATCACCTCCGGATTTGTTTTCTGCGCCTTCAGGTCCTTCGACAAAGGCATACCGCCGCAGATCGAATCAAGTACATAATGTACGGTGCTCGAATTGGGATTATCAAATACCAGTTGGAGCTCACCCAAACGGGAAGCAGGATTCAACTGTTTCCAGTCAGTAACTTTCCCCGTCAGTATTTCTTTAAACTGGTCAACCGTAATTAATGAATCCGTATTTTGCTTGTTCACTATCAAGGCCAAACCATCTGTCGCCATCTTTACCGATACAGGAAAGAATTTCTTGTCATTAAGATAGGCTGTTTCCTGCCTGGTGAGTTGCCGGGTGGTTATAGCCAGACGTACACTATCCGCCAGCAAAAGTTTCATGGCTTCCACTTCGCTGCAATAAATGGGATGCACGGTGGCATCCGGTGTCAATGCATAAAACACCTGTAACTCCTCTTCTATAATGGGACGGAAAGTTTCGTCCACCGCTATCGTTATAGTGCCAGAGGTCAACGTATCGTCTTCCCCCGGTTTGGGTTTGTTGCCGCAGCCCGAAAGCAGCAGCAACGAAGCAGCCAATAATGCAATATACAGCTTCATCATCATATATAGATATTATTGTAGCTTAAAAGTTATAGGAACGGTATAGTACACGGGAACATTACGTCCGTTCTGTCTTCCCGGAATCCACTTCGGCAATGACTGGATCACCCTGATGGCTTCCTTGTCGCAATACGGGTCCAGAGAACGCATCACCTTCACATCCTTTACGTCACCTGTAGCCGAAACCACAAAGCGGACAAACACTTTACCCTGTATTCCTTTTTCCTGCGCAATGGTAGGATAATGCAAATTCTTTGCTATAAAAGACAGCAATTCTCTATCACCACCCGGGAACTGAGGCATCTGTTCTACCATAGTATATGTTTTTTCTTCTGCTTCGGGGGCTTTGGTTATCACTTCTTTCAGTTCAGCAATATCTTTACCGTTCAACTCATCATTACCTTTCACATCGGCAATAGAGATAGCCACTTTGGTCTGAGTCAATTCTTCCTGACTCTTTATCTCTTCATCATCACGCACTTCTTCATCTTTTTTGATGACAGGAGCTGTAAATTTGATAGAGCTTTTCAGAGCAGGAGGCGGAGCCACCGGTTCCACTTTCTTGAACTCTTCCTGTTTCACTTCGGGTTCTTCCAGTTGTGACAAGGTAGTCACCTCTGTCATCACCTCTTTCTGCTTCGGGGTTGCCAGTTTTACCAATGTCGGTATACTGAAACCTATGGCAGCAATGATCACTACAATTACCATTGCCCACGTGTGGCGTTTAGGTGAATTGGCACGCATCTTATAGGCACCGTATGCCTTGTTCTTACCTTGGAATATCAGTTCACACCATTCAGGTGAGGTCAAATCTATTTTTGCCATTTTCTTTTCCTCCTTTTAAATGTGTGTTACTATTCCGCAATGTCTTTACTCAGATCGCCCTTCGTATCATAGTTCTTGATCAAGAACTGATCTGCATCTGCGATGTCTGTAATTACATACTTACCTATATTGCATATTTGCATTTCATCTAGAGCATCAATCAGATTCTTGTATGAAGAGTCATCCGTTGCTTTAATAATAACAGTCGGGGTATCCTTTCCGCTTTTTATTTCAGCCAGTTTTTTCGTATACTCCTCCTCTGATATCTTTAGATCAGCTTTCTGTTTTTTCAGATCGTTTACTTCACGAACTGCCGCCGAGTTCTTTTTAAGAAGAATGGAACGCAGACCATCTGCATTATAGGAAGTTTCCTTCAGCGATGTATAGTCTTTATAATTAGGTTCTCCTTCATAATAATACAATTTATCTCCTCCGGCCAGTAACAGGGTAATTGCTTGTGAAGCCTTCACCTTGCTCTGCTGCTCTTCAGTGATGTTCTTGTCATTGCTCGGCATACTTATTTCCATCGTCTGAGGTTTGCTCAGCGTGGTACACAGCATAAAGAAAGTAATCAGCAACATGTTCATATCCACCATAGGCGTAAAGTCTACGCGGACAGTCATCTTTTTTTGCTTCGAACCCTTTCCTTTTTTGCTGCTTTCTTGTACTTCAGCACTCATAATTATTCGGTTTTATTTATCAGAAGTAGTCTTCAGAGAAGTAATCAGATTGTACCGGTTCTCTCTGAGGTCCTGAAGTGAGTTCATTACGTTTTTAATCACAGCGTAGGGAGTTGACGCATCAGCTTTGATAGCAATACGTAAATCAGGATTCACCTGACGAGCACTGCGTACCCATGATTTAAACTGATTATCTGTACTGTCACAGGGGATACCTTCATTTTTCAACAGTTTATCCTGCTGGTCGGAAGGCAGATCCAGATATTTCTGCATGCTTCTCATCGGGACACCAAATGTAGAAGCTGTCACAAATTTCTTCTCCTGCTCAGGAGTAAAATCAACTCCGTACTCCTCACCCATTTTCTCCAATACGGCCTTCATGTCGGGCTGTTTGTCGAGGCTCATAAATATTTTCCCTTGCGGGTCCACCAGAATCTGAAGGATATTCGTTTCCGGAATCTTGATTTCAGAAACGGAGGCTGGAGTAAACACCTGTACCGGCTCCTTCTTTACGAATGTTGAAGTCAACATAAAGAAAGTAAGCAGCAACACAGTGACGTCACTCATGGCCGTCATATCTATGAACGTACTTTTCTTTTTAATCTTTGCTCTACCCATAGCAGTTTATTTTAAAGGGTTGGCACGATTATTTATGAGAAGCCGCAAAGGTCTGTACAATAGAGAAACCTACTTCATCGAGGCTGTAAGTCAATTTATCAATCTTATTAGTGTAGTAGTTATAAGAAATAACCGCCAATGCACCTGTCAAGATACCGAATGCCGTATTGATCAACGCCTCGGAAATACCTTGTGACAAAGCCATGGAGTCCGTACCACCACCGGCAGACAAAGCTGCAAATGAACGGATCATACCAATTACCGTACCGAGTAGTCCCATCAAGGTACCCAATGTGGTGATTGTACCGATAACAGGCAGATTCTGCTCCATCATAGGGAGCTCCAGTGCAGTTGCTTCTTCCAATTCTTTTTGAATGGCCAGTACTTTCTGGTCCTTGGAAAGTGTCGCATCGTTTTCCACGTCGGCATACTTTCTTAAAGTCGAAGTAACTACATTGGCTACAGAACCGCCTTGTTTATCACATAGCTCTTGTGCCTTCTTCATATCACCAGCGGCCAGGGTAGATTTAATATTAGCGACGAATTTCACCAGCGAACCTCTGCCAAAAGCAGACCGGATGGCTAAATAACGCTCAACGCTCAACGCTATGACGGTGAGCAACAGGGTCTGGATAATGGGCACCACTACACCACCTTTGTAAATTGTTCCCAGGAAACTGCCCGGCAACGGATGGTTATTAGGGTCATTATTCATAAAGTTAGATGGATTCCCCAATATGAAGTGATAGATACAAACTGCAATGATAAAGCAGCATATAATTACCCAACCCGCATTTTTAATACCTACAATCTTATTAGTAGTTTTATTTTGAATAGTTTCCATGATATATGTTTTAATTAATCGTTATAGTTAAATGACAATTCTATACCAACCCCGACACTCTGCAGGGCGCCGGAGAAGGTGAAACAACTAAATTTATAACGATTAATTAAATCAAAATGCGTCTCAGCGTGAACACGAAATAATGACATGCCGGAGACACACAATGAATGGGATTAGACGGAAAGATCTTAGCGCGGTCAGTTGCCAGTATTTCTTCCCGTAGTGAAAAACGACCTATGAGAATTTTTAAGAAGTTCTGTTGAAGTTCCTCTGCTCTGCGGATACGGAGATCGTCGGGCATTAGTTTCGCTAATACCTGCTGTTGCCCTGTGAGTAAAGAGTGGGTGAAAGACATGGTATCCAATGTACCATGATCAGATGCCATATTATCTTGATGTTCTGTAGTAGTAGCATATCTGTCAATAGCGGAAGAAACAACATCTGCATCGACTCCCTGATAATTAAACATTAAAAGCAGGACTATTAATCCTATTTTGACGATAAGCTTCATTTTGGCTACTAGTTTCGAAAGATTCTCGGTTTATATTATTGAAACAATTCTATTGTTTTTTTGTTCACGCAGACCTAAAAATTATTCAAGTTCAAGTGGTAAATATATTCGATAATCATAAAGAAATTATGAAATACAATCTTTTTAACCCCTTTTCTAATTCTAAATAAAAACCTGCCCCTTCCGGACAGTTCCGTGGGAAAGGTACCCACACCCACGGGGAAAAAACGGTAGAGGCCACATTTCATGCGTGCGTATACAAAAAAAAGCCTCCGGAACTTCTTCAAGTCCGGAGGCTTCAATC